>UOEY01000061.1_pt1 | contig 11852 bp, 13 predicted proteins | sample 1989501 | NCBI WGS metagenome assembly UOEY01 (sample SAMEA4712198, study PRJEB27164) | hydrothermal vent metagenome | biome: marine basaltic hydrothermal vent biome; feature: marine hydrothermal vent; material: mineral | place: Pacific Ocean | collected 2011-06-14/2011-07-23 | depth 1691 m | reverse complement strand
AAAGAAAAGGCACCCATGTCACTTGGTCCTGCGGACTGCCCTGTGCTCCTCGAAGCTGTCGTGATTTTGCAAACTCGCTACGCTCAAACAGTGCAAAATCCTTTATCGACAACTTCTCCGGTGCTCGGCAAGTGCCAATGGGGGAAAGAACGCTATGGCGTTGAGCACGTCCCCTTTAAGGAGGCCTCATCGTCCACCGCTGCCAAGTAAATCCATGGCCAGGGCCAGCGCTTCCCGGCGGCTGGAGATCTTCTTTTCCATGCGGGCCTCGGCCACGATATCGAGGATCTCCCTGAACTTCGGCCCCGGGACCAGGTGCAATTCGTCAATCAGGTCCCGGCCGGTGAGCAGCGGCGGCAGGCTATGGACCGGCTCCACATATTCTCCGCGTACCTCTTCCAGGTGGGCAAAGAGATCCGCCACTTCCCGTTCAATCTGCTCGGGCCGGCCGGGCCCCTGCCCGGCCAGGGTATCGGCCATGCCGAGCAGGAAGAGCCCGGGCAGAGACGGCCCGGCCAAACGGATCAGCCGCAGACAGGCCTTGAGACTGAGCTGCCCCCGGCGCCTGACGTTGCATAAATGGAACGGCCGCATGTGGAAAGCGATCAAATCGGCCACTGCCGTCGTATCCACGTTACTCCACCTGAGCCGCCGGGCAATCGCCGTGAACAGGTCCGCCCCGGCCCGGTCGTGATTATAAAAGGTGATCCGCCCTCCCCTGTCCTCCCTGATGGCGACGGTCGCGGGTTTTCCCAGGTCATGAAAAAGGGCCGCCCATTTCAACTGTTTCCGGCGGCGGCCGCTTTCCAGGTAATCCCGCAGCACCTCTGAAAACCCGGCAAAAAAACGGGCCGGATCAGCCTGCAATTTCTCCATGGCCTGCAGGGTTGCCAGGCAATGGTCAAAAACATCAAGGTGATGACTGGCCGGCTGTTTTATACCGACCCCGGCCTTGAGTTCAGGCAAAACTTCAAAAAGCAGCCCCGCAGCCGCCATATCGGCAAAGGCGGCATGGGCCCGGGGCGACTCCATGATCAGGTCGAGTTCGTGGGCCACCCGCTCCGGGGCCACCCGGGAGATTAACTGCCGCTGCCGGCCAACCAGCTCAAAGGTCTGCCGCTGCACGGCAAAGCCATGCGTTGCCGCAAATCTGAAAGCCCGGAGCAGCCTCAGGGGATCACTGAGGAAAGACCGGTCCGAGGTCACCCTGACGCATTGCCCGGCAAGATCGTGCAGGCCGCCGGTCGGATCGAGCACCTGGACCGCCGGCGATCGCAGACTCCCATCTCCGCTCCACAGTCCCTGCACGGGCACGGCCAGGCTGTTGATCGTAATATCACGCTTCCACAGATCCTCTTCGATGACAACGGCGCCCTCGCGGAACGAAGAAAAATCAATACTCCGCCCCTGCCATACCACCCGGGCCGCATCCTCATCGCGGCCCAGCGGCACATAGGCCCCGCCGGTGGTCCGGGCCAGGTCCGCGGCCCAGCCCCTGGCATCCTCCCGCACGGTCAGGTCGATATCGGCAGGTTCCCGGCCCAGGAGCAGGTCACGAATGGTCCCGCCGGTAAGATAGACCTCCCCGTGGAACCGGCCGTGGGTGGCGGCCAGTTTTCCGAGAAGTTCAACGCCGATAAAATCAGCCAATTGCGCGCAGCTCAGGCCCTGCCCGCCCCTTGTCATCTTCTGCATAATGATACACTATAGCAGCAGGGCCTTCTCTTTTGCCACAAAATCCTCTACCATAAAGATAGCTCATTCAGAAAAACCTTCCTTCCCGCCCGGAGATAATACAAACGTATGGACGCAGCAACAACACGAACAATCCGCATCGGCGCGGCAAATATCGGCCTGATCGGCCTTGACGTGGCCATCAACAAGGCGGCCGAACGGAATATGACCGAAGAGGAAGCCGTGGACCTGATCTTCAGGGCGGTCAGTGAAAAAAATTACATTCCGGCCGGAGCGGAAGACCAATACCGCAAAGCGCTCCTGGCCGGGTATCGCCGGCACCTGCAGGCTGACGATCAACAGGAGGCAGGCCTGGTCATCCGCATTTTCGGAACCGGCTGTGTCAGCTGCAACGGCCTGCAGAATCTTGTCATCGAGGTCATGAACGGCATGAACCTTGCCGCCGATATTGAACAGATCCACGATCCCGATGAAATCGGGCGCCACGGCATCCTGCTGACCCCGGCCCTGATGATCAACGGCAAGGTCAAAAGCGCGGGCCTCCTGCCCACCCGGACCAGGATCGAGCAATGGATCAGGGAGATTGTTCAAGACCGAACCGGAGAATCACGACGGACTTAAAATAAAATGAGTCTGTTTTTTTGTTGCATTTTATAGGAATTGTTCTTAGATAATAAAAATAATCCTTCCGATGTGGCTATACAACGACGGCGACTTCCTTGAACAGAGTGATTCCTTTGCATAGAATCTCAGTTCGCAAGGAAAACGGAAGCCCGAAAGCGAAATGCGAAAATATGAAGTTATTTTTTAAACGGCCCTAAATAAAAAACAAACCCAGAAAAACAAACGAAATGAGGTAGAAAAAATGGCAAATCTCAAAGGCACCCAAACCGAAAAAAATATCCTCACCGCTTTCGCCGGCGAATCCCAGGCCAGGAACCGCTACACCTACTTCGCCTCACAGGCCAAGAAGGAGGGATATGTACAGATGTCGGCCATTTTCGCAGAGACGGCCGACCAGGAGAAAGAACACGCCAAGAGGCTGTTCAAATTGCTCAAGGGCGGCGAGGTTGAGATTGCCGGCTCTTTTCCGGCCGGCGTCATCGGCACCACCCTGGACAACCTCAAGGCGTCGGCGGCCGGCGAAAATTACGAACACTCCACGATGTACCCCTCTTTTGCCGAGGTGGCGCGCCAAGAAGGTTTCGAAGACATTGCCGATATATTCATGGCGATTGCAGTGGCGGAAAAACAACATGAAAAGCGCTACCTGGCCCTGGCCGCGAATATAACCGGCGACCGGGTCTTTAAAAAAGATACGACCAGGACCTGGCGCTGCAGCAACTGCGGCTATCTCCACGAGGGGACCGAGGCGCCCGGCGTGTGTCCGGCCTGCGCCCACAAGCGGGACTACTTTGAACTTCTCGGCGAAAACTGGTGATAAGACTGTCTGGTTTCGTCACACTGCCAAACCTGCGGCTGAATCATTACCCAAACGAGGAGGATTGATTATGAAATGGAGAACAGGAGCGATATTGACGGCCATACTGTGTTTTTCCTTTCAGCCGGTCATGGCCGGAAACTCTCTCAGAAACGAAGCCTTGCAGGCCTTTAAACCTATTCCCACGGTCACGCCGGAGCTGAAAGGCAATCCCGTCACTCCGGCCAAGATTGAACTTGGGAAAATGTTATATTTCGACCCGAGGCTTTCCAAAAGTGACTTGATCAGCTGCAATACCTGCCATAACCTGGGTATGGGCGGTGCTGATTTCCAGGAGACCTCAACCGGTCATGGCTGGCGCCGGGGACCGCGGAACGCGCCGACCGTCTTCAACTCGGTATTCAATGTAGCGCAGTTCTGGGACGGCCGGGCCAAAAACCTTGCAGAACAGGCCAAGGGACCGGTACAGGCCAGTGTTGAAATGAATAACACCCCGAAAAACGTGTTAAAAACCCTGAACAGCATGCCCGGGTACCGAAAACTCTTCCGCAAGGCTTTTCCGGCAGACAAGGACCCGGTTACCTTTGACAATATGGCCAAGGCGATCGAGGCCTTCGAGGCAACCCTGCTCACCCCGGACTCACCTTTTGACAATTTTTTGCGCGGCGATCAGGGAGCAATGAGCACCGCAGCGAAAAAGGGGCTGCAGATCTTCATGAAAAAAGGCTGTAAATACTGCCATAGCGGCGTAAATATGGGGGGTGAAGGCTATTATCCCTTTGGCGTGGTGAAGGCGCCCGCCAAGACAATCATGGCCGGGGATAAAGGCCGCTATAAAGTCACCAAAAACAAGGGGGACAAATATGTCTTCAAGGCCCCTTCCCTGCGCAATATTGCCCTGACTGCGCCATATTTCCATTCCGGCAGGGTATGGAGCCTCCGGGAAGCGGTAGCGATCATGGGTTCCGCGCAACTCGGCGCCACTTTAACGAACAACGAGATCAACCTGATTGTGGATTTTTTGCAGGCTACCACCGGCAGACAGCCGCAGGTGGAGTACCCTATCCTGCCGGCACCAACAGACAGCACCCCGCATCCGGTGCTGAAATAATCCGTCCCTGCCTGGGAACGGGGATCGGCGTCGAGACCAGGCAGGACGTCCACAACCGGCCAACCGCAGCGAAACAATAAGCCGCGGTATCATTCACGGCTTTTTTATGGACATTCCGATTTGCTCTCAATATAATTAATGATAATGTTTATCCATCCGACCGGCATAACCGGCCCGCGCAGGAGGTGGAATATCGCATGCAGCATTATCGCCGATTTCTGAAACTTGTTCCGGTCCTTCTTTTCATGGTCACCTGGCAGAGTTCTACAGCAGTTGTCATGGCCGGAGAAGGCCCGCCGGCCACGAAGAAAGTGGCGGCCATCATCTCCAGGGTATCCCCCAGGTTACAAAAAGAGCTGGCAAAGAAGAGATTAAGCCTGGGCAGCCCCATCTTTATCCGGATCTTCAAGCTCCCGGGAGAACTCGAAGTCTGGCTGAAAAAGGACGACCGGTATCGATTGTTCAAATCATACCCGATCTGCAGCTACTCCGGCTATCCCGGCCCGAAACTCCATGAAGGGGACTGGCAGAGTCCGGAAGGATTTTATTCCGTCACGGCCCGGCAGATGAATCCGCAGAGCAGCTACCACCTTGCCTTCAATATCGGCTACCCCAATGAATACGACACCTCGCTGGCCCGGACGGGCAGTGACATCATGGTGCATGGCGACTGTTCATCCAGGGGATGTTTTGCCATGAACAACTACCGGATAGAAGAAATCTACACCCTCGCTTATGCCGCCCTGTCTCACGGCCAGAGCGAATTCGACGTTCACATCTTTCCTTTTCCGCTCACGGCCGCCAACATGCATAAATTCCACGACTCGCCGTGGCTTGACTTCTGGAACAACCTCAGGGAAGGATATAACGCCTTTGCACAGACGCACCTGGTCCCGGTCATCACATGCAGTAACGGCAGGTATATCGTGACGGAGAATATAAAACCGGCTCGGGCGCCACAGCTCCAATGAGGGGCGTTCTGTACTTGCGGGCCGGCTCAGGATGGCCGGCGGAAGAAGAGGCGAGAATGATGACTTATTCCTGAATCCGTGACGGCTTGCAGTTGTACCGTTCTCGAACGCTCACGGATTCAGGTTATTTACATTCCCTTAATCTCTCGAAATCATCAATCAGGATCGTCCGGCCGTCGACCCGGATCAGGCCTTCCTCCGTCATCCTGGCAAAAATCCGTGACAGGGTCTCCGGGATGGTCCCCAGCAGGCTGGCCAGTTGCCCCTTGGGAATATCCAGGGTAACCTGTCCCGTTGTCCCCTGTTCTTCCGCCAGGTATACTAGATAGGCGGCCAGGCGGCCGGGGACTTCTTTCAGGGAGAGACTCTCGATCTGGGTCGCGAAACGCCGCAGCCGGAGAGAGAGCATGGCCAGCATGTTAAGGGCCAGTGAAGGGTTGGCCGTCACCAGGTCCACAAACTGACGGCGCGGGAAAAAGAGCAGGCTCGAATTGACCAGGGCCATCGCGTTGGCGGGAAAAGGCTGGCCGTGAAAAACCGGCACCTCGCCAAAGGGCTCACCCGGACCAAAAATGTGCAGAATCTGCTCCTTGCCGTCAAAGGACATCTTGTATATTTTAACCTGCCCCTCGACAACCATGTAAAAGCCTGTTCCTTCGTCGCCTTCGAAAAAAATCGATTCGCCCCGGCGACAGGTTTTATCCACCGCAATGGCGGCGACTTCGTCGAGCTGCGCGTCGGGAATACCTGAAAACAAGAGGCTGCCGGCCATAATTTTCTTTTTTTTGTCCATATGCTGCTCTAAAAAAAATATTTTTGACCTAGGTCAATGGAAAGGATAACAAATAGCGTATGATTAAATCATAATCCGAAACGAAAAATAAACACGATTATTAACCAGACAAAGGAGATAAACAATGTTTTGCAATCAATGTGAACAGACTGCTCAAGAGACCGGATGCAGCAAGATCGGGGTGTGCGGGAAAAAACCGGAAGTCTCGGACCTCCAGGACCTGCTGATGCATGGAGTCCAGGGCCTGGCCCTGTATGCCGCCGAGGGACGCAGGAGAGACATCGTGGACGAAGAGGCCGATCTCTTCACCATGCAGGCCATCTTTTCCACCCTGACCAACGTGGATTTTGATCCGGCCCGCTTCCAGGAACTGATCAACCGGGCCGTGGAACTGCGCGAGTCCGTGAAAGCAAAAGTCGCCGCCGCCGGCGGTCGGACTGATTTCGACCAGGCGGCCGCTACCTTTACCCCGGCCGACAGTATCGACGGCCTGGCCGCCCAGGGTGCGGCCCTTGATTTTATCCGGACCCTTGATGAAGACGAGAATATCCGCTCCCTCAAACAGACCCTGTTGTACGGTTTAAAAGGCATTGCCGCCTATGCGGACCACGCCTGGATTCTCGGACAGAAAGACGATGCGATTGCCGGATTCGTCTATGATGCCCTGGTTGCCCTGATGACCACGGGCCTGAGCGTTGACGCCTGCGTTGCCGTCGCTCTCAAGGCCGGAGAAATCAACCTGCTCGCCATGAAGATCCTGGATGCCGGCAACACCGGCACTTACGGCCACCCTGTGCCGACCACCGTGCCCCTGGGCGCCAGAAAAGGCAAGTGCATCCTGATCAGCGGCCATGACCTGAAAGACCTGGCCCTGCTGCTGAAGCAGACCGAGGGCACGGGAATCAACGTCTATACCCACGGTGAGATGCTCCCGGCCCACGGCTATCCCGAGCTCAAGAAGTATGATCATTTCCATGGTCATTTCGGCACCGCCTGGCAGAACCAGCACAAGGAGCTCCCCGACTTCCCGGGACCGGTGCTGTTTACCACCAACTGTATCCAGAAACCGCGGGACTCCTACCGGGACCGCGTCTTTACCACCGGCCTGGTGGGCTGGCCCGGCGTCAACCATATCACGGACAAGGATTATACCCCGCTCATTGACAAGGCGCTGTCGATGGCAGGCTTTACCGAGGACACGGACAAGGGTACCGTCATGGTCGGTTTTGCCCGCAACACGGTTCTCGGCGTGGCCGACAAGATCATCGAAGGCGTCAAGACCAAGGCTATCCGCCACTTTTTCCTGGTCGGCGGCTGCGACGGCGCCAAACCGGGCCGGGACTATTACACCAAATTCGTCGAGCAGGTCCCCACAGACTGCCTGGTCCTGACCCTGGCCTGCGGCAAGTTCCGTTTTTTTGACAAAAATCTCGGTGATATCGGCGGGATTCCGCGGCTGCTCGATGTGGGGCAGTGCAATGATGCCTACTCGGCCATCCAGATCGCCGTGGCCCTGGCCGATGCCTTTGACTGCGGGGTCAACGACCTGCCCCTGTCTATAATTCTTTCCTGGTACGAACAGAAAGCCGTGGCCATTCTGCTGACCCTGTTGTATTTAGGGATAAAGGACATCCGCCTTGGACCCTCCCTGCCGGCGTTTATAAGCCCGGCCGTGCTGCAGGTCCTGGTGGACAACTTTGACATCAAGCCCCTGGCGGCAACCCCGGAAGAGGACCTGAAGGCCATCCTCGGATAACCATCATCCTGGACCCGTGACGGCTTGCATCTGCACCGTCCTCGAACGCTCACGGATTCAGGATCATCTTACCGCTCTTGCCCGTGCATCCATCCGGCGGGCAAGGGCAACAACTCAAACATGATGAGCAAAAAGAAAACCGTGGAGAAATCATGACCGATCCGCAAAACCACAAAACATATACCACCATGCCCGGAAGAAAACTTGGCTGGATGACGACGGAAGACCTGGAGCGGCTGGCGAAAATCGCCGGCCGGTATGCCCCGCCCATGATCAAGATTACCGGGGGCCAGCGCCTCTCCTTTCTGGGCCTGTCACCGGAAAAACTCGAGGCCCTGAAAAAAGAGTTGAATATCCATGACAAGCCCCGGCACAGCCGTAATCGACTCCACAATGTCCAGGCCTGCCCGGGCAGCCAATGGTGCAAATACGGCAGCGGCGATTCGTTGGCCATGGGTGAAGCCCTTGACAAACTGGTGCTGGACAGACCGCTGCCCTACAAGGTCAAAGTCGGAATTTCCGGCTGCCGCATGTGCTGTTGCGAATCCTGGGTGCGCGATGTCGGGCTGGTGGCCGAAAAAAAAGGCTGGCGGTTCATCTTCGGCGGCAATGCCGGCGGCCGGCCGAGAATCGGCGACGTGGTTGCCGAAAATTTAAATGATGACGAGGCGGTATCGCTGATTGAAAAATGCCTTAACTTCTATACCGATCAGGCATCATACAAAACCCGCAGTGCCCGTTTCATGGAACGATTCGGCATTGATGCCCTCAAGGAGGGCATACTCTGACCTGAATCCGTGACGGCCCGGGGTGGCATTCCATGCAATATGCGGAATTTATTGCATTATCGCCGGAAAAGGCATACTAAAAAAAAATAACCACCGAGGATCAACCATGCAGTGTCCAGGACAAGACAGCCGCTACTGGAGCGGTGATGCCGTTTTTGAAACCACGTGCCCCCATTGCGGGCACAGCGTTGAATTCTTCAAGGATGACAGCCAGCGCAAATGCAGTCACTGCGGGCACCGGCTGCTTAATCCATCGATGGATTTCGGCTGCGCCTCCTACTGCCCCTATGCCGAGCAGTGTCTCGGCTCCATGCCACCTGAAATGCTGGCAAAACGAGATGACCTGTTCAAGGACAGGATCGCCCTGGCCATGCGCAAATATTTCGGTCAGGATCGAAAACGAATCAAACATGCCCAGGACGTTGCCGCCCATGCCGATGAAATCGGCAAAGAGGAGCAGGGTAATATGGCGGTCATTATGGCTGCCGCCTATCTCCATGATATCGGCATCCGGGAAGCCGAACGTAAATTTAACTCATCCGCGGCAAAATACCAGCACTCGGAAGGGCCGCCGGTGGCCAGGGAGCTGCTGACCGGTCTGAAGGCCCAGGCCGAACTGATCGACGAGGTCTGTGACATTATCGGGCATCATCATACGCCGCGGGACCAGGAAACCGTGAACTTCAAAGTGCTCTACGATGCCGATCTGATTGTCAACCTGGACGAGAAATACCGGGGAAAGGCACCAACCGCCGAACGGCTCGAAAAAATACTGCATGCCTCGTTCCTCACCCGATCAGGCCGCAGGGCGGCGGAAAAGGCCCTGCGGAAATATGTCCGTGACGAACCGGAGCAAAAAAACCTTTCACAAAACCAAGACGGAAATACATGATGACAACAATCCGAAAAATCATCGAAATCGACGAAGAACTCTGTACCGGCTGCGGCGAATGCGTGCCGGACTGTGCCGAAGGGTCCCTGGAGATCATTGACGGCAAGGCCCGCCTGGCTGCGGATAAACTCTGCGACGGCCTTGGCGCCTGCCTGGGCGCCTGCCCGACCGGGGCCCTGAAAATTGTTGAACGGGAGGCGGATGAATTCGACGAAGACGCGGTCCGGACCTTTCTTGATGAAAAAAAGAAAAAACAGGGCCAGCCGGCGGCCGGAGGCTGTCCTTCCGCCCGGCTCACAACACTGTCCCCGGTTTCACCATGCGAGGCGGCCAACGTTGCCGGCCCGCAGACCGGCTCGGCCCTGTCGCACTGGCCGGTTCAGATCAGGCTCATCCCCCCGGCGGCGCCCTTTCTGGAAAATTGCGACCTGCTGGTTGCCGCAGACTGCACGGCGGTGGCCTATGCCGGGATACAGCGCGATTTCATCACCGGCCGGGTAGTGATGATGGGCTGCCCCAAGTTTGATGACGCCCGGATGTATGTGGATCGGTTCACGGAAATTCTCCAAACCAGGAAACTCAAATCCCTGACCATCCTGATCATGGAAGTACCATGCTGCGCGGCCATGCTGCAGATTATCAAAAAAGCCCATGACAATGCGGGATCATCCGTGCCTGTCAGGCAGGTAGTCGTCTCGACCAGGGGCGACATCATCAACGACCAGGGCTGGTAGCTGGTAGGGTGCATTCCATGCACCATGTTCATGGTGCGTAAAATGCATCCTGCGGCCGGGAAACCACCAACCGGCAGAGAATGACGCCAAGGTTGTTTGTTGGGTTTCGTTCCTCTACCCAACCTACGGCTACGGCCCTGCCTGGCTGTTGTATAAAGCAATTCACGTAGGGTGCATTTCATGCACCAATGGGGCATTCCATCTACCATATTCATGGTGCGTAAAACGCACCCTACGTCCTGCCCTTGACATCTTGTAGCCCATAGGCTACATTAAAAACATGAAATTCGAAATCGAAAAGACAGATATATTTGACAAATGGCTCACGAAATTGAGAGACCGCAAGGCTGTCCTCGCCATTGCCAACCGTCTCGACAGAGCCATTACCGGAAACTTCGGAGATGTTGCTCCTGTTGGTGAAAGGATCTATGAAATGCGAATCTTTGTCGGCCCCGGTTATCGCCTTTATTACACTATCCGTCATCACACGATAATCATTATGCTTTGCGGTGGAGATAAAGCCACCCAGGAAAAAGACATCAAAAAAGCAAAAAAGATGACGAAATCCGTATAGGAGGAAACTATGAAAGTTAAAACAAGCCCTTATAATCCTCTTGATTACCTGGAAACCAAAGAAGAAATCAACGAATACCTGAATAATGCCTTCAAGGATGACGATCCCCAGGTTTTCCTCATCGCTCTTGGCCATCTCGCCAAAAAAAAGGGCATGATGGAAGTTGCCAAGGAAACAGGGTTGAACCGCGAAAGTCTGTACAAGTCCCTGTCCGGAGATGGAAATCCAAAATTTTCCACCATCAGCAAGATCACCAAGGCACTTGGTTGCAAACTGGCTATTATGTAAAATGCATTCCACGTAGGGTGCATTCTATGCACAAATGGTGCATTCTATGTACCCCCCCATGTACCATATTCATGGGGCGTAAACACATGGTGCGTAAAACGCACCCTACGGCCGGAAAACCACCAAACGGCAGAGAATGATGCCAAGGTTGTTTGTTGGGTTTCGTTCCTCTACCCAACCTACGGGCCTACCTGGCTGTTGTATAAAGCAATTCACGTAGGGTGCATTCCATGCACCATATTCATGGGGCGTAAAACGCACCCTACACCTTCCAGAAAAAAACCCGGAAAACTCCTCTGCAAGAGATTAGATTGGCAGAAAGGCGTATGAAAAAATATTTAGGGCATATAGGAGATAAACATGGACGATCTGGATAAATATATCGAGAAGAGAAAAAAACAGAGCGCCAAATTTGCAGAAAATTTCGACAAAGGATATGAGCAGTTCAAAATTGGTGCTTTTTTGAAACAAGCTCGTATCGAAGCTGGCTTTACCCAGGAACAGGTGGCAAAAAAACTGCTTACAAAAAAATCTGCCATCTCCAGGATTGAAAATCATGCTGAAGATATTCGCCTATCCACATTGGTGAATTATGCTCAAGCTCTTGGCAAAAAAATCCGTCTTGAAGTAGCATAAAAATACAGGCCGCAAACACCGTAGAGTGCCAATTCATGGGGCGAAGACATGGTGCGTAAAACGCACCCTACCCTATCTCAGGACCACGATCCCCATGGGCCTGGCGCCAAGCTCTATCTTGCCCACCACCTTGCTGTTGCCGGGGTCGACGACGGTAATGCAGTTCCCCTGTT
>UOEY01000079.1_pt1 | contig 12094 bp, 11 predicted proteins | sample 1989501 | NCBI WGS metagenome assembly UOEY01 (sample SAMEA4712198, study PRJEB27164) | hydrothermal vent metagenome | biome: marine basaltic hydrothermal vent biome; feature: marine hydrothermal vent; material: mineral | place: Pacific Ocean | collected 2011-06-14/2011-07-23 | depth 1691 m | reverse complement strand
GGACCGTAATTTCGAGACCCTCGCAGCTCTTGGCAATGTCGGTTCGGTTTCCGCCCCCATCACCATGGCCATGGGCGTTGAACAGGGGGTCCTGGCGCCCGGCGAACGGGCGGCCGTGCTCGGCATCGGCAGCGGCATCAATTCGTTGATGCTGGGAATCAACTGGTAATGGCCGCGCGGGAATTGCCGGTCCAGTACCCCTTCTCTCCCCGGACCGTTCAGGTCGAGGGCGGCCATCAGCTCTCCTATGTGGACGAAGGCCGGGGGCCGGCGGTTGTCTTCGTCCACGGCAATCCCAGCTGGTCCTACCTGTACCGCCGCATGATTACCGGGCTGCGGGACCGTTACCGGTGCATTGCCCCGGACCACCTCGGCTGCGGCCTGTCCGACAAGCCGGGCGACTACCCGTACCGGCTGCGCGATCATATCGGCAACCTGGAATCCCTGCTCGATCACCTGGCCGTGCGGAAATGCGTGCTGGTCATGCACGACTGGGGCGGCGCCATCGGCATGGGCTGGGCCGGCCGGCACCCGGAGAGGGTGGCCGGCCTGGTGGTCATGAATACCGCGGCTTTCCGGATGAAGCGGATCCCGCTGCGCATTGCCGTCTGCCGTCTGCCCCTGGTCGGGCCCCTGCTGGTGCGGGGCCTGAACGCTTTTGCCGGCCTGGCCGTTCACATGGCGGTTACCCGGAAGATGGCGGCCGAAACAGCGGCCGGTTTTCGCTATCCCTACGGTTCATGGGCCGACCGGATCGGGGTTTTGCGCTTTGTCCAGGATATTCCCCTTGACGCGAAACATCCGTCCTGGCCGGAACTGGTCAGGGTTGAAGAGGGCCTTGAGAGCCTGGCCGGCAAGCCGATGCTGATCTGCTGGGGCGGCCGTGATTTTTGTTTTAACGAGCCTTTCTACCGTGAATGGCAGCACCGTTTTCCGGCCGCCGAATGCCATTATTTTCCGGCCGCCGGTCATTATCTGCTTGAAGACGAGTTCGCGGACATTTATCCGCTGGTGGCCGGTTTCCTGGAAGGTTGCCATGACTGACTATAATATTGCCCGGGCCCTGCAGGATATCGCGGCCGGCCAGGCGGACCAAACCGGCCTGGTGACCCGCAAGGGCCGGGGCTATCAAAGCTGGACCTTCGGCCAACTGCAGGAAAACAGTTGCCGCTATGCCGCGGCCCTGCATGGCGAGGGGGTCGAACAGGGGCAGAGGGTCATGCTCATGGTCCGGCCCTCCATGGAGTTTATCTGCCTCACCTTTGCCCTTTTCCGCCTGGGCGCCGTGGTGATCCTCATCGATCCGGGAATGGGCTACAAAAACCTGTTGCGCTGTGTCGGCCGGGTGCGGCCGGACGTGCTGATCGGCATCCCGCCGGTCCAGCTGTTCGCCAGGATTTTCCGCGCCCCGTTTCAAACCGTGCGCACCCGAATCTGCGTCGGACCGTCCTGGGGGCTGCTGGGACGTTCCCTGGCCGGGATCAGGGACCGGGGCCTGGAGGTTGCGCCCTACCGGGCCCGGGAGCAAGACCTGGCCGCTGTCATTTTTACCACCGGCTCCACCGGGCCGCCCAAGGGCGTTCAGTACACCCACGGCATCTTTCACGCCCAGTTGCGGCTCATCCATGATTATTACGGCATCCGGCCCGGCGATGTGGACCAGCCGGGCTTTCCGCTTTTCGGCCTTTTTTCGATCGCCCTGGGCGCCAAGGCCGTTATTCCCGAGATGAATCCGGCCCAGCCGGCCCGGGTTGATTCCCGGAAATTTATCCGCACCATTATTGATCAGCAGGTGAGTTATTCTTTCGGTTCACCGGCAATCTGGAACGTGGTCAGCCGCTACTGTATCGACCACGATATCGTCCTGCCGGTCCGCAAGATTCTCATGGCCGGCGCCCCGGTCCCGGGCGAGCTGATTGAACGGGTCCGGCGGATCATGCCCGAAGACGGCGAGATCCATACCCCCTACGGGGCGACGGAAAGCCTGCCCATTGCCTCCATGACCGGGACCGAGGTACTGGAGAGCACCTGGGAGCTGAGTCGTCAGGGCAAAGGCGCCTGCGTCGGCAGGCCGCTGCCGGGCATCGATATCCGGATCATCGCGCCTGCTGACGGGCCGATTCCCTCCTGGCGGGAGGTCAGGGAATTGCCGGTCGGCGAGATCGGCGAAATCATTGTCAGGGGACCGGTGGTGACCAGGGCCTATGACCACAACGACCCGGAAAGCCGGCAGGCCAAGATCGTTGACGATTCTTCGTTCTGGCACCGGCTGGGCGATATGGGCTATTTTGACGAGCAGGGGCGGCTCTGGTTCTGCGGCCGTAAGGCCCACCGGGTCTTGACCGGCCAGGGAGCAATGTACACGATTCCCTGTGAGGCCATTTTTAATGAGCACCCGCGGGTCGCCCGTTCCGCCCTGGTGGGCATCGGCGTCCCGGGCCGGCAGCGGCCGGTCTTGATTGTCGAGCTGGTCGGCGGCGGCACGGACCTCGACGAGCGCTTGACCGGGGAGTTGCGTGAACTGGCCCGGGCGCATGCCCTGACCGGGATGATCGATACCTTTCTCGTCCATCCCGCCTTTCCCGTGGATATCCGGCACAATGCCAAGATCTTCCGCGAAAAACTGGCCCGGTGGGCGGCAGAAAAGATAGCGGCGCAAAATAATACAGCCAACGCCGGCGGCCGGGGTCAACTGGACAAAACGGATTTTTCATGAAAAAGGCACTAGTTACAGGCGGCGGCGGTTTTATCGGGCAGGCGATTGTCGGGCAGCTTATCGACCGGGGCGTAGAGGTGACGGTGGTCGGCCGCCATCATTACCCCGAAGTCGAGAGGCTGGGCGGCCGCTGCCTGGTTGGCGACATCCGGGACCGGCCGTTCATGATCCAGGCCGCGGCCGGGCACGACACCGTGTTTCACGCGGCGGCCAAGGCCGGTATCTGGGGCAGCCGTGCCGACTATTTTTCCATTAACGTGACCGGCACGGACAATGTCATTGCCGCCTGCCGGGCGAACCGGGTGGAACGCCTGGTCTATACCAGTTCGCCCAGCGTGATTTTTGACGGCAGCGACCAGGCAGGGGTCGATGAAACCATGCCCTATTCCCGAAATGTCCACTGCGCCTATGCCGAAACCAAAATCCTGGCGGAAAAAAAGGTGCTGGCCGCCAATGCCGGCAGCTTGAAGACCACGGCGCTTCGTCCCCACCTGGTCTGGGGGCCGGGTGACACCAACCTTGTGCCCCGCCTGTTGCGGCGCGGCCGGGAAGGCAGCCTGAAAATCGTCGGCGACGGCAGCAACCGGGTGGATATCTCGTATATCGACAACGTGAGCCAGGCCCATCTCCTGGCGGCCGCCAACCTTGAACATGCGGCAACCGCCGCCGGAGAAACTTTTTTTATCTCCCAGGGTGAGCCGGTTGTTCTCTGGGACTGGATCAATACCCTGTTCGGCCGCCTGGGCATCCCGGCCGTCAAAAAAAAGATGTCGTTTAAAACTGCCTACCGGGCGGGCTGGCTGCTTGAACGTCTGTACAGCCTGGCGGGCCTGGAAAAAGAGCCGAAAATGACCAGGTTTATGGCGGAACAGTTAGCCCGGTCGCACTGGTTTTCCATCGACAAGGCCAGGGCGATCCTGTCCTATGCCCCCACCGTCTCCGGCGCCCAGGGACTGGACCGGCTGGTCGGCTCTTTGCGCCGGGAAAAAGGCGAGCCCCGGCCTGATACTGCCGGGAAAAAGGGCCGTTGATTCGTATCTCGTGAATATCGACTTCTCCGCCGGTTGATCGTCTCCGCCGGTTATGATCAGGGAAAGCTTACCAAAAAAACAAAATACACTTTCAGGAAAAAATATTTGACAGGCGGTTATTTTTTCAGTAGTTATCCTGTTTGAGGTCTGAATCATCATTCACTTTGACAGTTAAAAAATAAACGCTTTTCGAGTGATCAGGAGTAGTTGGTATGATTACATTAGACATTACGCTGTTTATCCACATGTTCAACATTATTTTGTTGATGATCATTCTGAACGCCATTCTCTACAAGCCTATCCTCGGAATTCTGGAAAAAAGGGATAATAAACTGGAAACCCTGCGCAAGGATGCCGAACAGTTTGAGCAGAATGCCCGGCATCGTCAGCGGGAGGTAGACAAGAAGATGCGTGAAGCCAGCGCCAAGGCCAAGGCGGCCCTTGACGGCGCCCGGAGCGAAGCGCAAGAGGCCGGAGCGAAACAGCTGGCGGCAATCCGCCAGGAGGCTGAGGCTGAAAAGGAAAAAGAAATGGCGGAACTTCTTTCGCAGATTGAGACGGCTCGCAAGGAGCTTCTGCAGGCAACGGCCGGTTTTGCCAGGGATATGGCGGCAAAGATACTTGGAAGGAGCATTGAAGCATGATCTCTCGAATCACAAAAATTGTTCTGCCGGTTCTGCTGGCGCTCCTGCTCGGGGTGGCCCCGCTGGCCCTGGCAAATTCGGAGGCCGGAAATGCCTCCCATGTTGAAGCCCCTGCGACCGGCGTCCATGGCACCACCGCAGCCGCAGTTCAAAGCGGGCATGGAACCCTGGCCAAGGAGGCCGCCCCGGCCGAGGAGAAAGAGGAGGGTATTTCCACTGCCCAGTACAAGGATTTTTTCTGGCGGACAGTCAACTTTATCGCCTTGATGATCATCCTGATCAAGTTTCTGGCCAAGCCTATCGGCAGCGGCATTTCGGGGCGCCAGCAACGCGTCAAGGAAGAGCTTGAGGATTTGAAGGCCAAGCGTGACGAGGCCGAGCGCTCGTACAAGGAATTTGAAGCCCGCCTCGCCGGCATGGAAAGAGAGATGGACAGCGTAGTCGAGAAGGCTATCGCCCAGGCCGAGAATGAAAAAATCCGGATTATAGCGGATGCCGAAAGGATGGCGGAAGATATCAAGCGCCAGGCCAAGGCGGCCGTCCAGGCCGAGCTGGTCAAAACCAGGCGGATGTTGCGTGACGAAGTTGCCGACCAGGCGGCTGCCATGGCCGAGGAATTGATCGTGAAAAACCTGACCCCGGCGGATCAGGTCGCGATTACTGAACAATATCTTGACAGGGTAGGGGCGGTACAGTGAGACAGACTATCTTAGCACGACGCTATGCCAAGGCGATTTTCGCCCTTGGCAAAGAGCACGACAAAATCGACAGTTACAGTGAGACCCTGAGTGCAATCGCGGACCTGTACAAAAGCGGGCCGGTGAAGGATGCCTTGACCAACCCTCTCTATCCCCTTGATGCTCGTCAGAAGGTGATGGCCAGGATTGCGCAAATCGCCAAAGCGGATCCCATTATGACTGCTTTTCTCAACCTGCTGCTTGAGAAAAAAAGAGCGGACATTCTGCCGGATATTGCCCAGGAAATGCGGGTCATGGTTGATCACGCCCAGAATATCAGCCATGGAACAGTTATTTCGGTCATTGAGATTGATGGCTCTCTGCGCAAGAAAATCCAGGCTACGCTTGAAAAAATTACCGGAAATAAAGTAATCCTCGAAACTCAGGTTGATCCGTCGATAATCGGTGGTATTATCGCCAAGGTCGGCGACCTGGTCCTGGACGGAAGTATAAAAACGCAACTTAATGGATTAAAAGAATCTATCAAGGGGAGAGAATAGTCAAATGCAGATCAAAGCCTCAGAAATCAGTCGGATCATAAAAGATCAAATCGCGGGCTACGAGAGTGATATCGACCTGAAGGAAACAGGAACGGTCCTCTCGGTCGGCGATGGTATCGCGCGTGTCTATGGCGTTGAAAATTGTCAGGCCATGGAGCTTCTTGAATTTCCGGGCGGCATTTTTGGCTTGGCCCTGAACCTTGAAGAGGATAACGTCGGTTGCGCCGTTCTCGGTGACGTCCGCAATATCAAAGAGGGCGACATCGTCAAGCGGACCGGCAGGATTGCCGAGGTTCCGGTCGGTCCCGAGATGGAGGGCCGCGTCGTTGACGGTATCGGGCAGCCCATTGACGGCAAGGGGCCCATCAACGCCAAGGAAACACGCAAGATGGAGGTCATCGCTCCCGGCGTTATCGCCAGGAAGGGCGTTCATGAGCCGTGCTATACCGGCTCCAAGGCCGTCGACGCCATGACCCCGGTGGGCCGCGGTCAGCGGGAGCTGATCATCGGTGACCGGCAGATCGGCAAAACGGCGGTTTGCGTTGATGCGATCATTGCCCAGAAGGAGACGGATGTCCACTGCATCTATGTGGCCATCGGCCAGAAAAAATCGACGGTCGCCCTGGTGGTCGAGGCCCTGCGTAAGAATGGCGCCATGGAGTACACGACCGTTGTCGCCGCCTGTGCTTCCGATCCCGCGCCGATGCAGTATGTTTCCGCCTTTGCCGGCTGCTCCATGGGCGAGTATTTCCGTGATAAGGGCCAGCATGCCCTGATCATCTATGATGATCTTTCGAAGCAGGCCGTGTCCTATCGCGAGTTGTCCCTGCTCTTGCGGCGACCTCCCGGACGTGAGGCCTATCCCGGTGACATTTTCTTTAACCATTCCCGTCTGCTCGAGCGGGCCTCCAAGGTCAATGACGACCTCGGGGCCGGTTCCCTGACCGCCCTGCCCATCATCGAGACCCAGGCCGGCGACGTATCCGCCTATATTCCGACCAACGTTATTTCCATTACCGACGGTCAGGTTTATCTTGAGCCGAGCCTTTTCTTTGCCGGTGTCCGGCCGGCAATCAACGTCGGTCTTTCCGTCTCCCGGGTCGGCGGCGCCGCCCAGGTCAAGGCCATGAAACAGGTGGCAGGTACCCTGCGCCTCGATCTGGCCCAGTATCGTGAGCTGGCGGCATTTGCCGGTTTCGGTTCCGACCTTGATGCGGCAACGCAGGCGCAGTTGACTCGCGGCGAGCGCCTGGTCGAAATCCTCAAGCAGCCGCAGTATTCCCCGCTGTCCATGGAAAAACAGGTAACCATCCTGTTCGCCGGGACCAAGGGATTTCTTGATGAGCTGCCGGTAACCGTCCTGGCCGATTATGAGCAGGAAATGTATACCTACATTGAAGCCAACGAACCGTCCATTTTTGAGGAATTGAAGGAACAGCAAGCCATTTCGTCCTCACTCGAAGAGAAGATGAAAAAGACATTGACCTCCTTTGGTGAGACTTTTAAGGCAACCAAGGGCCTCAACTAAGAAAGGATACATCCCATGCCTGGATTAAAGGATGTCAAAGATAAGATAGCCGGCGTTAAAAAGACCTCGCAGATTACCAAGGCGATGAATATGGTCGCCTCGGCAAAATTGCGGGGCGCGCAGGACAAGATGGAGTCATTTCGGCCTTATGCCGAAAAATTCGCTGAAGCTATGGGCCAGTTGTCCGGCGGCACCGAAGCCGAGAACCTGCCCCTGATGGAAGTGAGGGACCCCAAAAAGATTGAAATCGTCGTCGTCACCTCTGACCGTGGGCTCTGCGGTAGCTTTAACGCTCACATTGTCAGCACTGCCGTCCAGCTCAAGAAAAATTATGAGGCGGAGGGCAAGCAGGTCAGCTTGGTCACCGTGGGCAAGAAGGCAACCCGGGCATTCCGGAAGAGCGGCCAGATCCGGGCTTCATACAATGACATCATGGGTACCTTCCAGATGTTCAACGCCCGTGAGATTTCGCAGGATGTCAGCCAGAATTTCATCGACGGCAACAGTGATCAGGTCGATCTGGTTTACGGCAAATTTCACTCTATCGCCGTGCAGAAACCGACCAGGGAAGAACTCCTGCCGATCAAGCCCGTGGCCTCCGAGGACACAGCCGCACCGGCCGCCGCCAAGAACATCACCGGCGCCTACATCTATGAGCCGGAACCGGCTGAGATTATGGAAGTTCTTCTTCCCCTTTACCTGAACGTTCAGGTCTATCACTCCATGCTTGAAGTCGGAGCCAGTGAGCATGCGGCACGGATGACGGCCATGGATAATGCCACTAACGCCTGTAAGGATATTATTCACGATCTTACGCAATTGTATAACAAAGCACGTCAGTCCGCCATTACCGCCGAGTTAATGGATATCGTCGGCGGCGCTGAAGCGCTGAAGTGATAACACGATACCAGGTTGTATTTAAACAGATAGAGGAGGCCATTTCAAATGGGTGATTCACGAGTTGGTAAAATTATACAGGTCATTGGTCCGGTTGTGGACGTTGAGTTCGAACCGGGTGATTTGCCCCAGATTATGAACGCTCTGTTCGTATCAAATCCTGCAATCAACGATACGCCGGACAACCTTGTGCTTGAGGTCGCCCTGCATCTTGGCGACAACGTGGTTCGTTCCGTTGCCATGGATCAGACCGACGGTCTGGTTCGGGGAATGGAATGCCGTGATAGCGGCGCTCCCATCGAGATTCCCGTAGGTCCCGCCGCCCTGGGCCGGATCATGAACGTTGTCGGCCGGCCGGTCGACGGTCTGGGTGACATTAAATCGGACAAAAAAATGGCCATCCATCGCCCGGCCCCGGCATTTGTCGACCAGGATATCGAGGTCAATGTGCTGGAGACCGGGATCAAGGTTATCGATCTCCTGGTTCCCTTCCCCCGTGGCGGTAAGATGGGGCTGTTCGGCGGCGCCGGTGTCGGCAAGACCGTTATCATGATGGAAATGGTCAACAACATCGCCATGCAGCACGGCGGTATTTCCGTCTTCTGCGGTGTGGGTGAGCGGACCCGTGAAGGGAACGATCTCTACATGGAGATGAAAGAATCAGGCGTTCTGCCCAAGGCAGCCCTGGTGTATGGTCAGATGACCGAGCCTCCGGGAGCCCGTTCACGGGTGGCGCTCACCGGCCTGACGGCAGCCGAGTACTTCCGCGACGAGGAAGGTCAGGACGTGCTTCTTTTTATTGACAATATTTTTCGTTTTACCCAGGCCGGTTCCGAAGTGTCGGCCCTCCTCGGCCGTATTCCTTCCGCCGTTGGTTACCAGCCGACCCTGGCCAGTGACCTCGGCGCTCTGCAGGAGCGTATTACTTCAACCAACAAGGGTTCGATTACCGCCGTGCAGTGTGTTTACGTGCCTGCCGATGACTTGACCGATCCTGCTCCGGCCACCACCTTTGCCCATCTTGACGGTACGGTTGTTCTGTCCCGGCAGATCGCCGAGCTTGGCATCTATCCGGCCGTTGATCCTCTTGACTCGACCTCCCGTATCCTTGATCCTAATGTTGTCGGGGCGGACCACTACAGGGCCGCGCGCGGTGTCCAGGTAGCCTTGCAGAAATACAAGGAGTTGCAGGATATCATCGCCATTCTCGGTATGGACGAGCTGGCGGAGGAAGATCAGCTTACCGTTGCCCGGGCTCGTAAGATACAGCGTTTCCTGTCGCAGCCGTTCCATGTCGCCGAGGTTTTTACCGGCATGGCCGGCAAGTACGTCAAGATTGAGGACACGGTCCGCGGCTTCACGGAAATCCTTGACGGCAAGCATGATGACCTGCCCGAGAGTGCCTTCTACATGGTCGGGACGATTGACGAGGCCGTTGAAAAAGAAGCGAACGCCGAAAAGGCTGCTGCTTAAATTGGCTCATAAGCTGAACTGAGGAATAGAACGATGGCACAGATTCATCTAGAAGTCGTCACCCCTACCGGCCCGGTCATCAGTGATGATGTGGATATCGTAACGGCACCGGGTGTTGGCGGCGAATTTGGCGTCCTGGCAAACCATGCGCCTTTTTTGAGTACGATCAAGTCCGGCACCATGAGCTTCAGTAAAAATAAGAATATAAAGTATCTGATGATCAGTGGCGGCTTTTCCGAGGTTTCAAATAACCGGATCACCTTCCTTGTCGAAAGTGCCGAGTATGGACAGGACATTGATGTAGACCGGGCCATGCGCGCCAAGGAGCGGGCCGAGAAACGGTTGGCCCAGTTGCAGCAGCAAGCGGATAAGTATCATCGTACCAGGGCCGAGGCCGCTTTGCAGCGGGCTTTAGCCAGACTCAAAACAGCCGAAAAGACTCGCTCGTAATTTTTTACTGTTTATATATTCAAAAGGCCGCCCAATCGGGCGGCTTTTTTTTATCCTAACATGGCCCTGCCTTTCGCAGCCCTTGTCATGCCCGGCGAACTTTGATATATTTCTGTAATTATCCAGCTGCACTTCATCTTCGGACGACCAGACCGCCTCACATCGAAATACTATGGATTCGTTGGCCGGCTTACTTGACATGGAGCACATCTGAATAGGCCGATGTTATCAGCACGGTAGGTTGGGTAGAGGAACGAAACCCAACCTACCGACTGCGCCTCTGACAATACAAAAGGAGTGATAATGAAACCGAAAGAACGTATGGCCATACCCCGTCAACATCCTCATGAACTTGCCCCTGAAGAGCGCCGAACCAATTTCAAGGAAGTGATCCAGGGCTATGATGAGAAAACGGCGATCCTTGAAGCAAACCGCTGCCTTCAATGTAAAAAGCCCACTTGCCGGCAGGGCTGCCCGATCAATAACGACATCCCGGGGTTCATTGCCCTCCTGCGGGAAAAAAAATTTGAAGAAGCCTACTGGAAAGATCGTGAAACAAACTCCCTGCCGTCGGTCTGTTCGCGGGTCTGCCCTCACGAGTTCCAGTGTGAAGGGTCATGCATTCGCGGCAGGAAGGGTGAGCCTGTTGCCATCGGCATGATTGAACGTTACCTGACCGACTGGATGGTTGCCAACAATAAGGATATGTCCAGAGAATGCGCGCTGCCCGTCGGCAAAAAGGTCGCCATCGTCGGTTCCGGCCCCGCCGGTATGTCGGTTGCCCACTACCTGGCGCATGAGGGCTACTCCTGCACTATTTTTGAAAGTCTGCCGGTTTTCGGCGGCATGCTGGCCGTGGGTATCCCTCCTTACCGGCTGCCGCGCGACATCATCGGCGCGGAACTCTATGCCCTGAAGAGCTGCGGGGTGGAAATCGTGACCGGGGTAACCATCGGCCGGGACCTCACCCTTACCCAGTTGAAAGAGAAAGGGTACGAGGCGGTTTTTCTCGGCGTCGGGGCTCACGAGAGCAGGAAACTCGGTATTGAGGGCGAGGAAGGCACCGAGGGGGTTGTGCACGGTGTTGCTTACCTGCGCAAGGTCCTCACCGGCGAGGATATTGATATCGGCAGCAAGGTCGTTGTGGTCGGCGGCGGCAATGTCGCCATTGACGTCGCCCGGACCGCCCTGCGCACCGGCGTGGCCGATGTTTTTATTCTTTACCGCCGGACCAAGGCGGAAATGCCCGCCGCCCGGGTCGAAATCCAGCATCTCGAAGAAGAGGGGGTCCGCATCGAGATGCTGGCCGCTCCCGTAAAGATCCTGTCGGAGAACGGCCGTTTGACGGCGCTGGAATGCATTCGCATGGAACTTGGCGAACCGGATGCCTCCGGCCGGCGCCGGCCGGTGCCCAGGGAAGGCTCGAATTTCACGATCAAGGTGGACGCCGTTATCCCGGCCATCAGCCAGAGGGTCCAGCACACGGCGGACAAGGGCCTGGACATGAAGGTGACGCCGTGGGGGACCTACGATGTGGACCCGCAGACCCTGCAGACGAGTGTCGACTGGGTTTTTGCCGGCGGCGACAACGTGCTCGGCCCCCAGACCGTGGCCAAGGCGGTTTACCAGGGCAAGGTGGCGGCCGAGTCTATTCAGTGTTTCCTGGAAGGAAGAGATCTGAAGGCCGACCGGCGCTTCCCCTGCCACATGGCGGAATAATTCACAACCTCGCCAGAATAATCAACATCGTTGCCGCATTGCTCAGGTATTATCCAGACAGCAAGTGTTTACAGGGAGTTGCAAAATATCGGCCTTGCCGCTGTTGCCCGGACTTTCTGTAGGTTGGCGTAGAGCGGGTAATATTCAATACGTTGGGTTTAGCTTGGTCCTTGCGCAGACCGGGAAGCCGGCAACACCACAAAGCACAGCGAAACCCAACAAACCCGGCTACAGATGCAGGGCCGCGGTAGTCTGATATTCCACGTAGTCGGCAACGCCGTCGGCTATCTGATCGGCGATATCCCGGAGATACTTGCTCTGCCGGAGGTGGGCCGCATTTTCGGGATTGCTGATAAAGGCGATTTCCGTCAGCACGGCCGGCATTTCGGCCCCGATCAG
>UOEY01000044.1_pt1 | contig 12519 bp, 13 predicted proteins | sample 1989501 | NCBI WGS metagenome assembly UOEY01 (sample SAMEA4712198, study PRJEB27164) | hydrothermal vent metagenome | biome: marine basaltic hydrothermal vent biome; feature: marine hydrothermal vent; material: mineral | place: Pacific Ocean | collected 2011-06-14/2011-07-23 | depth 1691 m | reverse complement strand
TCCTATGCTAAGTAGAGTTCGTTTTTAAAAATACCCAGGAACACGCCTTTTGGGCCGTTAGCTCAGCTGGTAGAGCAGTTGACTCTTAATCAATTGGTCCGGAGTTCGAATCTCCGACGGCCCACCATTTGCCAAACCCCAAAGCACTTAGCTCGAAAGAGCTAAGTGCTTTTTTGGTTTGTGGAGAGTCGGGAGCCCGTGCCTCTGCTCTCCGGCAGGCCGGCCAACTCGAAGTTTAGCGCGGCCCGGCAGGAAAAATGTTGCACTTGCCTTGACTGCCGGTCTTGATAGACCTATATAATAAGATATGAGAAACAGTACTATTATTGACACGAGATAAAGCCAAACCTGTCGCGAGGCAGGGGCGGAACCCCCGGGTCTTTAAAAGATAGCCGGGTTACCTTGGGCCATGAGGTGCCCGGCTTTTTTTATGATCGCTATTTTTTCGATCGGTTGCCGGCAAAGGCGGTTAATGCGAAGAAATCGATCCTGATCAGGCCCCGGATTATCGAGTCGGGGGGTCGGCTTGTTTTTTCATCGTCGTTCTTCCCGGAGAAGAGCGGTTGGCATCAACGTTGTTTCAATTACCATTCAATGGAGGTGTTACTATGTGGGAAGTCGTGGTCGACAAAGATAAGTGTACCGGTGACGAAGAATGTGTAAATGCCTGTCCGGCTCAAGTGTTTGAAATGGTTGACGGTAAATCCGATCCTGTGAACATGGACGAATGCCTGGGGTGTGAAACCTGTGTCGAGGTTTGCCCCGAGGGCGCTATTACGGTTACCGAGGTCTAGACCCGGGGGGCCGCGGCCCTGTTGGCGGTACCTGCCGAACCTGTGTGCCGGATTGCTCTTTACCCAGGCCGTCCGGCGCCAGGCCGGCTGGGTTGAACAGTCATATGAAAATAAACCTGAATTCGTGAGCGTTCGAGAACGGGGCAGACTGGGCAATGTGCTTGTTCAGTAATAATGCAATAAATTCCATATGTTGCATGGGGTATTACCTTGAGCCGTCACGGATGCGGGATAAAGAGAAAATGAGGCGGGATATGACTAGGCAACGTTCTTTTGCCAAGATTGAGAAAAAATTGCTGCCAAAGTTCAGAAACGATATTGGTACAGCGGAATCCACTGAGGATGTAAAGAAATTTTTTGTCTATGTCATGCAGGATTTTTTCAGTCAGGTCTTTGCCGGGAAGCTGAAGCTGGCCTATGATGATATCAAATTGCAACCTGATCAGACCCCTCCTTTTGTTTTAGATGAGCAGGTCCGGAGCCGGGAGGATTTTGCCTCGGAGTGGGATGCCTCGGATTTGCCCCGGGTGATGACCCGTTTTGCCGAATTGGCAGTGAACCGCTATAAACATCTGGAAAAGAATCCGGAGAAAACAGAGGCCAAGATCAGAAATGTAACGTTGTGATGTTGAAGGACATTACAGTCATTCTCCACAAGCGCCGCCGGCGGCGCGGGCAGAACATAGCGGTCCCCCGGGGGGCTGGGGATACTAAAGCCCGTGCAAGTCCGCCAGCCTGCGTTACCAGCGGCAGGAGGTGTGCAATGTTTGAAGACAGGGAGGATGCCGGCCGGCGGCTTGCCGAGGCTTTGCGGCAATATAAAAATACGCAGGCGATCGTGCTGGCGATTCCCAGGGGCGGCGTCGAGATCGGCTACCAGGTTGCCAAAGGCCTTGATGTCGATTTTTCTCTCCTGGTCTCGAGGAAGCTGCCCTTTCCGGATAATCCGGAATCGGGATTCGGGGCGATTGCCGAGGACGGCAGTGTCTTTATTCATCGGGAGGCGGCGCAGGGAATCCCTCCGGCAATCATTGATGCGATAATCGAATACCAGAAAGAAGAGATTGAGCGCAGAATAAAGGTGTTGAGAAATAATCAACCCCTGCCCGAACTCGGCCACAGGACGGTGATCCTGGTGGACGATGGTATCGCCATGGGATCAACGATGCGGGCGGCTATAAAACTGTGCCGGGCGAAAAAAGTGGAACGGATTATCGTTGCGGCGCCGGTTGCCGGCGAGAGGGTGGTCCGGGAGATGCAAGGCCTGGTGGAACAAATAATCATTTTGGCAATACCGAGGTTTTTTTACGCAGTAGCGCAGGTTTACAGGAACTGGCGTGATGTGTCCGACCAGGAGGTACTGGAAATTATGAAAAAGTGGAGAGAAGAATCAGGGGGCAAGAGGCGGTAGAGAGCGAACCCGCGAGAGCGGGAGCAGAGATGCTGGCTGGGGAGAGCCGGACTCCAGGCGTTGACGGTGACATTGCAACGCCTATCCTCGGTATTTTCACATCATAGGGGTAGAGATATGAAAGAGGCGATGTTTTACCAGCAAGGGAAGGGGACCGAGGTTATCTGCGGCCTGTGCAGTCATCGTTGTCACATCAAGGAGGGCCGGCGGGGCATCTGCGGCGTACGGGAAAACCGGGAGGGCAAGCTGTACACCTTGGTTTACGGCCAGCTGGTTTCCGAACACGTTGATCCGATCGAAAAAAAGCCGCTGTTTCACCTCCTGCCCGGCAGTCAGTCCTTTTCCATTTCCACGGTTGGCTGCAATTTTCGTTGTCTTCACTGTCAGAATTACCAGATCTCCCAGTATCCTCATCTCCAGGGCGGTCAGATAACCGGCCGGGAAAAAAGCGCTGAGTCCGTGGTTGATGATGCCGTGGGCAGTGGTTGCGCAAGTATCAGCTATACCTATGTCGAGCCGACAATTTTTTATGAATTCGCCTATGACTGCGCGGTCCTGGCCCATAAGCGGCAGCTGAAGAATGTTTTTGTCAGTAACGGCTACATGACGCCGGAGGTCGCCCGGCACCTGGCACCGGTCCTGGACGGCATCAATATCGATATCAAGGCATTTACCGACGATTTTTACAAGAAAGTGTGCAAGGCCCGGCTGCAGCCGGTTCTGGACAATGTCCGGCTCATGCATGAACTCGGGGTCTGGGTCGAGGTGACCACCCTGATTATTCCGGGGCTCAATGATTCCACCCGGGAGTTGCGCGAGCTGGCCCAGTTCATCAAAAACGTTTCTCCGGCCGTGCCCTGGCACGTGACGGCCTTTTATCCCACTTACAAGATGATGGATCGGGAACGAACCCCGATAGAAACGCTGCGCAAGGCGAGAGAAATCGGCCTTGCCGAGGGGCTGCGCTTTGTCTATGAAGGCAACATTCCCGGCGGCGGCGGCGAAAATACCTTTTGCCCGGCCTGCGGTGCGACCTTGATCACTCGCTTTGGTTTCAGTGTCCGCCAGGTCAACATGACCGACGGCCGCTGCGGCAAATGCGGCGAGCAGATTGAGGGCGTCTGGCAAAAGGAGTAATGCCCGTCTCCTTCCTGATTTTTATCCCTGGAAGCAAAAAATAAATGCAGGTGATTTATTGGCAGGATTCGTCTATTATGGGCGGATGCCGGCCAATCAGAGGTATTGGTGAACTCGTACCCGGAAAGACAACGGAATATAGCTACTATGTTAAGGACATCGGTTACGCCTGAAGGGGAATTTATTGTCGGCCTCCACCGGCCCGCCTACAGCGTAATGAATCTGCGGGAGCACGACCCGGTTGCCGTGCTTGGGCATTTCCCGGATGGTACTGTTCATGATAACCGGCCGAATTTTCCGCCCGGCGACGTCCAGGTGGACGAGGCCCGGTGGATCTATGAAATTCCCAACGCCTTTCCTTTCCGCGGTACGACTTATATCGATGCCGACTGGGCCGCCGGTCCGGCCGCCGACCCGGCCGCGATCCGCTTGGCGCCGCCGCCGGAGTGTTCCCTGTGCAAGGTCTTGAACCGGCACCTGCCGGCTGAGCAGGTCAAGGCCGTACTGGCCGAATTGCCGCTCCCGGTTCTCTACGCTCTGGCGGCGAACTCCACTGACCCGGAAGAGTTGACGCAGCTGGCGCGTTTGTGCTGCCGCCTGGAGTATAACGGCGCCGACGAGCCGGTCGGGCTGCAACGTCTTCGGGATGACCGGGGCCGCGTCCGGCCGGATATCGATGATATGGAGTTATTTGAAACCATTGCCAACAATCCGCATCTGCCGGATGCCTACAAGGATGTCATGGTTCTGCGGCCCGGCGCCCAGGGTGACAGTGAGATTGTCGGTGAATGGCAGAGCGGCGGCAGTCACGTCTTCGAATACCTGCGCCGCAACAGTTATATCCCCTGGGGGCATTTCGCCCCCAATATGGCCAACGATGCCATACGCTACAGCACGGCGGATCTGTCGTTTGCGGATATGCAGGGGCTTCGTCACCTCTACTATCAGCGTATTTATGTCACCCTGGCCGCCCAAATGGGCATTGACGTTCCCGGCCGGCGCCGGGGACTGAGTGCCGGCGAGCTGGAAGATTTGCGGCAGCGGATCATCAAGGCTGCGGCAACCGGGGGGGCGGAGCACCAGGCAACCTTATGGGGCTGGAATTTCGGTTATGATTTTTCCGCCTCCGGTTACCGGCTGCATGCCTCGCACCAGATGATTCATCAGCAGTGCGCCATGGTGCCGGAGAGCGTTGCCACCGTGGACCGGCAAGACAGGATGCCGGCCTACAGCTGCGGTGACCTGGTCGCCGAGGTAACGGCCCGTTACCATGAAGAGACCGGCAGTGATTTCTTCAATGACTTCCTGGCCGCAACCAGGAACAATGAACGGACCGACCGGCAAGAAGGTGAGCGGAGCCTGGTGGTCTGGGAGGACCCGCGCGTGATGCTGTTCGTGCCCAAGGCGCAGGTGTCGCAATGGGAGCTACAGCTCATGGTCATTGCGGATGCCGCGCCGGGTCCGGTGGGGAACGTGGTGGAGGCGGACAGCCTGGTCCGGCAATCCATCGACCGGGGCATTCTCCTGGCCCAGAAAATCTATGCCGGCCTGGGCGCCAGGATGGTCACCTCCATCGAGTTTTCCAAGCGCCTGGATATCCATAACGGCCAGCGGCTGTTCTATTCGTTTCTGCCCAAGCTGCCCTGGGCCATGGGCGCCTTCAGCGAGGCGCAGCTGCGTTTTATCTGCGGTCATTTTCCCGAGGATTTTGCCGCCGCCTGCCGCCGCCAGCTGGCTGATATTGTTTCGTTGATGACGGTGTGAGCGGCGATTTAAAAGAAAAACAGAAAAAACCTGATAGTGAGATTATGAAAAAAGGTTATTTTGGCCAGTGGGGCGGGGCCTTCATCCCCGAGGTCCTGTACGAGACCTTTGCCCGGCTGAACCACGCCTATGAGGAAGCACGGGCGGATGCGTCTTTCTGGCGGGAATACACCCGGCTGATGGCAAACTATTCATGCCGGCCGACGCCGCTGACCTATGCGGAAAATCTGAGTGAACATTTCGGCGGCGCCAGGATTTACATCAAGCGTGAAGACCTCAATCATACCGGCGCCCATAAGCTCAACAACGTCATGGGCCAGGGGCTGCTGGTCAGGCGCATGGGCAAGAAGCGGGTCATTGCCGAAACCGGCGCCGGCCAGCACGGTGTGGCCACGGCCACCATGGCCGCCCGTTTCGGTCTTGCCTGCACGATCTACATGGGCGAAGAAGATATTGCCCGGCAGCGGCCCAATGTTTTCTGGATGGAGAAACTCGGGGCCACCGTGGTCCCGGTGACCGACGGCTCCCGGACCCTGAAGGACGCCATCAACGCGGCCTTCCGCGACTGGGTGGCCAGCATGGACGATACCCATTACGTTCTCGGCACCGTCTGCGGCCCCCATCCCTTTCCCGAGATGGTCGCCTGGTTCCAGTCGATTATCGGTAAGGAGGCGAAGGGGCAGATCAGGGAGCAGCACGGCCGTCTGCCGGCCCGGGTCTATGCCTGCGTGGGTGGCGGCTCCAATGCCATGGGCGTCTTCCAGGGATTTCTCGATGATCCCGGCGTGGAACTGATCGGCGTGGAGGCGGGCGGCAAGGGGCTTGATACCGGGGAGCATGCCTCGCGCATGGTTGGTGACCTGGCCTCGCCCGGCGTGGCCCAGGGATACAAGACCATGTTTTTGCAGGACCGTGACGGCCAGATGCTGCACACCCACTCGATTGCCGCCGGCCTGGATTATGTGGGAGTCTCGCCAATCCTGGCCGATCTCGGCGAAAAGGGCCGGGTCCGTTTTGAGGCCGCCACCGATCGGGAAGTTATCCGGGCCCTGGAGCTGACCATGCGGACCGAGGGCATTATCCCGGCTCTCGAATCAGCCCACGCCTTTGTCCAGGCCTTCAAGGAAGCACCGGACCTGGCGGCCGACGAGGCCGTTATCATCAACATGTCCGGCCGGGGCGACAAGGATATTTTCACCATCGCCCATGCCTTTGACGATTCTTCCTGGAAGGAGTTTATTGTCGGGCTGGCGGCAGAATACCGATCTTCGAACAGATGAGTTCCACGAGACGCTTAAGGAAGAGTAAAGCATGAAGTTAGCGGCTGATATCAAGAAACGCCGGCAGGACAAGCCTGTCCTGCTGATGACGCACCTGGTGCTGGGCTACCCCTCGCTGGCTGTCAACCGGGAGGTTATCCGGCAGATGGCGGAAAACGGTGTGGACTGCATCGAGTTGCAGATCCCTTTTTCCGAACCTATGGCCGACGGGCCGGTTATTCTCCAGGCCAACCAGAAGGCGCTGGCCGCGGGGTTGCGGGTGGCGGACTGTTTTGCCTTTGCCGCCGGGGTTATCGCCGAGTTTCCTCGGATCAATTTTCTGTTCATGACCTACTACAATATTGTCTTTCGTTATGGAGAGAAGGACTTTATCCGGCGGGCGGCGGAAATCGGCATTCGCGGATTCATCGTCCCCGACCTGCCGCCGGAAGAGGGCGAGACCTACCTGCAACTCAGTCAGCAGTCGGGACTTGCCCCGATCATGTTCTTTACTCCGACCAGTTCCGATGAACGGATGCGGTACGTCGCCGGCCGGGGTAGCGGATTTGTGTACTGTGTGGCCCGCCGTGGCGTGACCGGACAGCATACCGTCATGGATGCGGACCTGGAAAATTATCTTAGCCGTTGCCGCCGGGCCACGGATCTGCCCCTGGCCCTCGGCTTCGGGATCAGCTGCCGGCAGGACGTTGCCATGCTTGAGGGCAGGGCGGACATGGCGGTGATCGGCACGGCCACTATCCGGCTGGTGGATGACCGGGGGCCGAAGGCGGTGGGGCCCTTTATCGCCGGTCTGCTCGACTCCTGACGACGGAGATTTTTTTTTCTCCTCTTGAAAAACGAGTTGACAATGATCAATGTTTGGTATACCTAAACCGACCTGAACCGACAACAAATATTGAGGCGATATGACTAAGAATCATCCAGGTCAAGTTTGTACCCATTGCGGCGGTAAGCACCAGTCATGTGTGTTCCGGGAAAAAGCCCCGGACGCGGAGAATGTCCTGCCGTTATCCCGGGCCAGTGGCTATGGCCGGGTCAAGGTATGCAGGATCAGCGGTGACCGCAGGCTGTGTGCCCACATGGCCGATCTCGGCATCCTGCCGGGCCGGGAAATGGAACTCCTGTGCGCCGGCGGCGGGCATAATTGCATGGTGCGGATTAACGGCGGTACAATCAGCCTGGATAGTCTGACTACGGCAAATATTCTGGTGAGCCCGGTATGATTTCTTTTTTTTTAACTTGAGTTTTAGTCTCGCCTAAGTCACGGTGAGTCAAAGAGGCAAAGGATGCAAAATATTATTATTTTGTTAATTATCATCGGCTGTGCAATTCTGATCGGCTGGCGTCTGTTCAGAAGTCTCCGGAGCAGGAGCGGAGAAACCGGCTGCGGCTGCGGCTGTTCCGGCTGTGGCGGCAGCAGCCTGCCGTCGTCATGTCCGCATGATGATAAAGCGGGGCCGCAGGAGCGAGGCGCCGACCAAGGGCCAGCCGGCCGCTCCGGAAGTGAAGATGAAAAAGCGGCCGGCCGGCCTGACAAAGCTTGAAAAACGTACTCGCCGGTAATTCCCGTACATGATCAGAACCCCCGACCACAATCCAGGCAAAAATCATTCCCGAGATATGCACATGGCAAAAATTTTCAATATCGCTCTGGCCGGCAATCCGAATGCCGGCAAGACTACGCTGTTCAACTATCTGACCGGGGCGCGGCAGCATGTCGGCAATTATCCCGGGGTGACGGTTGAAAAAAAAGAGGGTATCTGCCAGCACGGCGGCCTGGAGCTGCGGGTGACCGATCTGCCCGGCACCTATTCCCTGACCGCTTATTCCGTTGAAGAACTGGTGGCCCGCAATTTTCTGGTCAACGAAAAGCCTGACGTGGTGATTGATATTGTTGACGCCTCCAATCTGGAACGCAACCTCTATCTGACCTGCCAGTTCATGGAACTGGGCGTTCCCGTTATCATTGCCCTGAATATGATCGATGTCGCCCGGCACCGGGGCATTGAGGTGGATACGGAAAAGCTGAGTTCATTGCTTGGCGTACCGGTGGTTCCCCTGGTAGCCCGGTCGGGGAAAGGGGTGAACCTTCTCCTGGACACGGTTCTGCGGGTCGTTGACGAACAAAAGCCGTACCCGCCCCTGCGGCTTTCCTATGGCGATGATCTGGATCAGGTCCTCGACAGTATGGTGCCGCTCATTGAACAGGGAAAGTTATTGACCGATACCTATCCCGCCCGCTGGACCGGCCTCAAAATCCTGGAAAACGATGACCAGATCCTGGACCGAGCCATGAAGGCCGATTCCACTCTGGCCGATATCCTGGTGCGGCGCAGCGACGAGGTGACCAGTCATCTGCAGCGCACGGTCGATACCTATCCCGAGGCGATGATCGCCGACCATCGATACGGCTTCATCAAATCCATCCTGCGCCAAGGGGTCGTCTCGCAGCGTTTTGACGCTGACCGGCTTTACACTTCGGACCGGATCGACAAGATCGTCACCAACCGTTTTCTGGGTCCGCTTATTATGGGAGCGATTCTCTATGGGCTCTACAGCTTTACCTTTAATTACAGTTCCCTGCCCGTGGACTGGCTGGCTTCTTTCTTCGGTTTTCTCGGGGATATAGTCAACCGGGTGCTGCCGGACGGACCGATCAAGTCCATGCTCGTGTCCGGCGTGATAGGCGGGGTCGGCGGAGTGCTCGGTTTCGTGCCCATCATCATGTTCATGTTCCTGGGCATTGCCGTCCTGGAGGATTCGGGTTACCTGGCCCGGGTTGCCTTCATGATGGACCGGATCTTCCGCATGTTCGGTCTGCACGGCTCCTCGGTCATGCCCTTTATCGTCTCCGGCGGCATTGCCGGAGGCTGCGCCGTGCCCGGGGTCATGGCCGCCCGGACTCTGCGCTCACCCAAGGAACGGATAGCCACTCTCCTGACCGTTCCCTTCATGAACTGCGGCGCCAAGCTGCCGGTCATCGCTCTCCTGATCGGCGCCTTTTTTGCCGCCCACCAGGCACAATATATGTTTCTGAGCACGGTTGTGTCCTGGAGCGTTGCCCTGCTGACGGCAAAATTTCTCCGAATGACCGTACTCAGGGGCGAGTCCACCCCCTTTGTCATGGAACTGCCGCCTTATCGTTTTCCCACCTTCAAGGGATTGTTTATTCATACCTGGGAACGGACCTGGCAGTATATCAAGAAGGCGGGCACCGTGGTTCTGGCAATTTCCATCCTGCTCTGGGCCATGATGACCTATCCCGGACTTCCGGCCGACAAGTCGGCCCAATTTGAACGCCAGCGGCAGGAAGTAATGGCGGCATATGCGCCGCATGGTGTTGCGGCAGGACAGGAAAAGGAGCGGCCCGGCCAGGTTGCCGAGCCCCCGGAGCTGGCGGCCAGGCTGCAGGTCATCGACAACATGGAGGCCCAGGCGGCACTGCGCAACTCCCTGGCCGGCCGCATGGGCATCGCCCTGGAACCGCTTTCCCGCTTTGCCGGTTTCGACTGGCGCACCAATATCGCGCTGGTCGGCGGTTTTGCCGCCAAGGAGGTTATCGTCTCCACCCTCGGCACCTCGTATTCCCTGGGCTCGGTTGACGTCGAGCATACCGCTTCTCTTCAGGACCGGCTGGCCCGGGATCAGCACTGGAATCCCATCGTGGCCCTTGCCGCCCTTGCCTTTATTATGTTTTACGCCCCGTGCTTTGTCACCGTGGTCTGTATCGCCAGGGAGTCCGGCACCTGGAAATGGGCTATCTTCTCCATGGCCTTTAACACGTTGCTGGCCTATTCCCTGGCTGTCGCCATCTATCAGACGGGCAGGGCACTGGGCCTGGCTCCATAAAATCTACTCCTGAATCCGTGGCGGCTTGAGGTGATGTTCTATGCAATATATGGAATTTATTGTATTATTTGAATAAATGTATTTTATACTTTTCACCGCGCCGCCCTGCGGGGCGCCCGATAACGGCACAGCTGCTGCGTTGGCAACTCGTTGATATCGCACCAGGATAATCAACATCGTTGCCGCCTTGCATCTGTACCATTCTCAAACGCTCACGGATTCAGGTACCGTCTGTTGCGATAGTCGGCAAAGCGGTCAAGGACCTCTTGCATTTCATCCGGCCCGAGAAGTTTCGGTTCGGCGATTTGCAGGGTCCGGACGTAGACCCCGGCCAGGGCCTCGATCTCCAGCCCGAGGTCCAGGACACGGTTCAGGGCGGCCGCAAAGCAGACCATGCCGTGATGGGCCAGCAGGCAGGCTGTTCGCCCACGCAGGGCCTCAAGGGCTGAATCGGACAAAGCCTGGCTGCCGAAGATGGCATAGGGCGCACAGCGGATGTTATCGCCGCCGGCCATGGCGACCATGTAGTGGAAGGCGGGAATCTCCCGTTCCAGGCAGGCCAGGGTTGTGCACCATGGAGGATGGGCGTGGAGGATTGCACCGGCTTCGGGGCGGTTTGCATAGACGTCCCGGTGCAGACGCCATTCAGTGGATGGTTTACGCTGTCCCCGAACCTCGCCGTCCATGTTTATCCGGACCATATCCTCGGCGTGGCACGCCTCATAGGGGAGCGCCGACGGGGTGATCAGAAAGCCGTCGGCCACCCGGACGCTGAGGTTGCCGGTGGTCCCCTGGCCCAGGCCCCGGCGGTTTACGGACCGGGCCGTGTCCAGGAGGTCGCGTCTCTGACCGGGGAGATCCATCACCGGTCCCGTCGTTCGGGATAGAGGGTGAGCAGTCCCGCACTGCTGGCGGCGCAGATGCCGCGTTCGGTGATGAGCCCGGTTACCAGGCGGGCAGGGGTAACATCAAAGGCCGGGTTGACGGCGGGGGTCGCGGCCGGGGCGATGCTGACCCAGGTAATGGCGCCGGCCGCCGTTTTACCGTGCACCCGGAGAACCTCTTCCGGGGCCCGTTCCTCGATAGGAATCTCCCGCAGGCCGTTTTCGATGTCCCAGTCAATGGTGGAGCCGGGCAGGGCCACGTAAAACGGAACCTTGTTGTCATGCGCCGCCAGGGCCTTCAAGTAGGTGCCGATTTTGTTGCAGACATCGCCGCCGGCAGTTGTTCGGTCCGTGCCGACGATGCAGAGATCGACCCGGCCGTGCTGCATGAGATGGCCGCCGGCGTTATCGACAATGAGGTGATGGTCGATCCCCTGGGCGGCAAGCTCCCAGGCGGTCAGGCCGGCACCCTGGCTGCGCGGCCTGGTTTCATCAACCCAGACATGGACGGGGATGCCGGCTTCATGGGCCTTGTACACCGGGGCCAGGGCGGTGCCCCAGTCAACCGTGGCCAGCCAGCCGGCATTGCAGTGGGTCAGGATCTGGACCGGGCCTTTTTTGCCTTTTTGTTCCCAGACTTTACGTATGATTTCAAGACCATGGGTACCGATAGCCTCGTTGTCCCGCACGTCCTCGTCACAGATTCGTGCCGCTTCCCGGTAGGCTGCGGCCAGCCGGTCTTGTTCCGGCAGGGCCAGGAGCAGGGAACGCATTCGCTCCACGGCCCAGCGCAGGTTGACCGCCGTCGGCCGGCAGGCCGTTAATGTACTGTCGATTCGATCAATATCCCGGTCGGCCGCCCCCTCGTGAAGACCCAGGCAGAAGCCGTAGGCAGCCGTGGCGCCGATAAGGGGCGCCCCCCGTACCAGCATGTCCCGAATGGCACGGGCTCCGTCCGCCAGGGTTACCAGGCAGACGGTACGGAATTCGTGCGGCAGCCGGGTCTGGTCGATAATCTCAACCCGGCGGCCGTCTGCGGCCAGCCAGATGGAACGATACGCGCGTCCTTCAACCTTCATAACTTGGGGGTTCCACTAAACATTATTTGTCCCGCCTCTGCCGGAGTTCGCTCTGCCTGGTTTCTGCCAAAGCATTCAATCGTTGGCGCCAACTTTATCGTTTCAGGCCCTAATGAGTCAAGATAAAACCTGAATCCGTGCAGGCTTGAGGTGATATTTCAGGCAATATGTGGAATTTATTGCATTATTGACGAATAAATGCATTTTATACTCTTCACCGCGCCGGACTGCGGGGTGGTCGATAACGGCACATCTGCTGCGTTGGCAACAAAGTTGATACACGCCAGGATAATCAACATCGTTGCCGCCTCGAAGGTCTCG
>UOEY01000082.1_pt1 | contig 12697 bp, 11 predicted proteins | sample 1989501 | NCBI WGS metagenome assembly UOEY01 (sample SAMEA4712198, study PRJEB27164) | hydrothermal vent metagenome | biome: marine basaltic hydrothermal vent biome; feature: marine hydrothermal vent; material: mineral | place: Pacific Ocean | collected 2011-06-14/2011-07-23 | depth 1691 m | reverse complement strand
TGCCGCGGTCCGGCAGCAGGTGCGCCAGGGCGAACCTCTGCTTCTGCTGTTCGGCACGGCCTGGGGCCTGGCCCCGTCGGCCCTGGCGGCGGTTGCGGCAACCTTGCCACCCCTGAGGGGGGTTGGCGAATTTAATCATCTTTCGGTGCGGTCAGCCGTTGCCATTATTCTGGATCGCCTGCTGGCCATCCCGGCGGAGCCGGCGGAATCGCGGCCCGGAAGTCGATGAACGATATTTTAGCAGAATGTAGTTTTTATTAGTTCGTTTTATTTAGTTTTTTTTTGTAGAAACAATACGTAAGAGTTCACCTGTGGTCATATGACCCCGGGGTAAATTCTTGCAACGATACGATCGGGCATAGAGTCTATGCTTGCGGATGGTGTGGAGGCATCCTTCGGGAAACACCCGTAAAACAGGAAATTATGGCTATGAATATTATTGATATGATCGACCGGGAGCAGATGCGCTTTGATCATCCGGATTTTCGCGCCGGTGACACGGTTAACGTCCATATCCGGATCATCGAGGGGAACAAGGAACGCGTTCAGAATTACCAGGGCGTGGTCCTGAAAGTCAAACGCGGCAAGATGAACGCGACCTTTACCGTGCGTAAGATTTCTCACGGCATCGGCGTGGAAAAGACCTTTGCCCTGCATTCGCCCCGGGTTGAAAAGATCGAGGTGATCAGTCTGGGCAAGGTTCGCCGTTCCCGTCTCTTTTATCTGCGTGAACGACGTGGCAAGAAGGCGCGCATCAAGGAGCGCCGTATTCTTTAGCCGTTTCCCCCGGGCTGTATTTTTAGACTAAAATCGAGGCGCAAGGTATCTTTTCGATGGTTAAGAAACGTTGGGCCTCTTTTTTGTCGGTCCGCAAAGAGGATGGCGATACCCTTTATTACGAACGTCTTCTGAACGGCAACGGCTACTCGTGCGTGGCCGGACTTGATGAGGCCGGCCGGGGGCCGCTGGCCGGACCGGTGGTGGCCGGCTGCGTCGTTCTGCCCCCTGATTGTGATTATCAGCATTTCGAGGACTCGAAGAAGCTGTCTCCCGCACGGCGTCAGATTCTTTTCGAGACTCTTCATTCCTGTGGCGCCCGGATCGGCGTTGCCGTTGTCCCGGCGGCGGAAATCGACCGGATCAACATCCTGCAGGCCTCTCTGCAGGCCATGATCAGGGCGGTTTTCGACATGGCCGGCCAGTCGGCGGCGGGCCTGCCTGATTTCCTGCTCGTGGACGGTCGATTCAAGGCCCCCATCGATTTACCCCAGCAGGCCCTGGTCAAGGGCGAATCCAAAAGTGCGTCTATCGCCGCTGCTTCCATTATCGCCAAGGTGACCCGCGACCGGTTGATGGTTGAATATCACGAACGCTATCCCGAGTATAACTTTGCCCGCCACAAGGGGTATGCCACGGCCGAGCATCGCCGGGCCGTGGAACGGTATGGCCCTTGTCCCCTGCATCGCCGGACCTTTCGGGGCGTTCGCGAGTTTTTGCCTGATCAGCATGAGTTGACCCCCCCGCAACAACTAGAGCTATGGTGAGTGCCGCTCGTCACGCCGGGCGGACCGACCGCCATCCTCAAACCCTGAGAAGTTCCGCCATTGATTTTTTGAAAGGGGTTCTCATTGTCTTTTTTTCCTGGTAAATTGCAAAAAGAGAAAGCGCGGGCGACAGGCCCCACGGGCCGGGCGGGCGAGGATGCGGCAGCGGCCTTTCTCCTGGCCCAGGGCTACCGGATTATTGTCAGGAATTACCGCCGCCGTTTCGGTGAAATCGATATCATCGCCGAGGATGGCACGGTGCTGGTTTTTGTCGAAGTAAAGGCCAGGAAGACTGCCCGGTTCGGCAATCCTTTCGAGGCCGTGGACAGACGGAAACAACGGCAGGTATCGCGCGTGGCGCTTGATTACATCACCCGCCATAAAGAGGAAAACCGGCCGGCCCGTTTTGACGTGGTGGCGGTTGAACTGACGGAAGGGGTGCCGCCCCGGGTCGAGATGATCAAGGATGCCTTTGAGTTTTGCGGTTGAGACGAATCGTTTGATGTACTTGTTGCGAACTGACATAATATGACGCCGTTGATAGGTATAACCATGGGCTGTCCCGTCGGGATAGGCCCGGAGATTATTCTCCGGTTTTTTGCCGCGCACCCCGCGGGCGGCGAGTTCCTGCCGGTGGTGCTCGGTGATCCGGGCGTTCTGGTCCATACGGCGGCGGCGCTCGGGTTGTCGGCCCCGGTCGTTTCCTGGCGCCCCGGTGATGAAATAAAGGCCGGGACGATTCCGGTCCGGGCGTACTCTTCCCTGGAGCCTGACCGGCTGCGCTGGGGGCGGCCGGACGAGGACACCGCCGGGGCCATGGCCGGGTATATTGAAGAGGCCGTCAGGCTGATTCAGGACAAGGTGTTGTCCGGCATGGTGACCTGCCCCATCAGCAAGGCGGCATTACGGCTGGCCGGATATACTTACCCCGGCCACACGGAGATGCTGGCCGACCTGACCGGGACCGGCCGCTACCTGATGATGATGGCCGGCGATCGTCTCCGGGTGACCCTGGTTACCATTCATGAACCGCTTCGTCGTGTTCCGGCCCTGGTGACCCGCGAATCGGTTATGGAATGCATCCGGATCACCGCCCGGGCTTTGCGGGAAGATTTCGCCATTGCCAGTCCCGAAATCGCGGTGGCGGGACTCAATCCGCACAGCGGTGAGCAGGGGATGTTCGGCGACGAGGAGCTTGACATCATTGCCCCGGCCATCGAGGCCTGCAGCCATGAGGCCGTCGTCAGCGGGCCCTGGCCGCCGGACACGATTTTTCACCGGGCGGCGGCAGGGGAGTTTGACGCGGTGGTTGCCATGTATCACGACCAGGGGCTGATCCCCTTCAAAATGGTGCATTTTGCCGATGGGGTCAATGTCACCCTCGGCCTGCCCATTGTCCGGACTTCCGTGGATCACGGGACGGCCTATGATATCGCCGGGCAGGGCAGGGCCGACTGCTCCAGTCTGCTGGCGGCCTGGGGCCTGGCCGCCCGGATTGTCGCCAACCGGATGAACAGGGTGTCTTGATGTCCGGTGCGAACAGGGGGCTTCTCATCGCTTTTGAGGGGATTGACGGCACGGGAAAGTCCACCCATCTCCGGCTGCTTGCCGATTATCTGCGCGACCAGGGCTGCACGGTGGTTGAAACCCGTGAGCCGACCGACGGACCCTGCGGCAGGAAGATCAGGAAGCTGTATGTGGATCGCGGCCAATGCAGCCCGGAGGAAGAACTGGAACTGTTTGTCCGGGATCGCCGGCAGCATGTCCGGGAGGTCATCGAACCCGGTCTCGCGGCCGGCCATATCGTGCTGACCGATCGCTATTACTTCTCTACCGCAGCCTACCAGGGGGCGGCCGGCCTGGACCCGGACGAGGTGTTTGCCCGGAACAGTTTCGCGCCCAAGCCGGATCTGGTCATCCTCCTGACCATGGACCCGGAAGTCAGCCTGGCCCGTATCCGGGACCTGCGCGGCGAAAAATTGAACGAATTTGAACAGGAAGAACAGCTTTGCCGGGTGGCCGCGCTTTTCGACTCATTCCGGGACCCGTGTATCAAGAGAATCGACGCAGCGCCCGTGCTGGTGCATGTCCAGGAAAAAATACGAACGGCAGTGGATGACCTGCTGCGGGAAAAAGCATATCGATGCGTATCTCCATGAAACGGTTTCACCCCTTATTGATCGTGCCGCTGTTGTTCGGCCTCCTGCTCGCGGCAGGGTGTCAGCCGTCCACTTCCCTGGTTAAACCGGGCGGGGCTCAAATGTCGGCCGCCGCCGGTCAGGCGGAAAGTGTCGATTACAGTTGTTCCTATTTTTATTTTCTCTGGGGCCGGCACGCCGAACTGGCCCGGAATTATCAAGAGGCCCTGGAGGCCTATGAGAAGGCCCTGATCTGCGATCCGCAGGCGGATTATATAGCCCGCAAGATACCAGTCCTCCTCCTGCGCATGGGTAGAGGCAAGGAAGCGGTGGCCTGGCTGAAACGCTATCTTGACGAAAATCCCCGGGAGGCGGGCAGCAGGATGCTGCTGGCCAAAATCCTGATCCGGCGCGGCCGGTACGACGAAGCAGCCGAACAGTACCGGGTTGTGCATAAACAGCATCCCAAGGAAGACGCGGCCCTGTTGCTGCTCAGCGAACTGTACCGGAACATGAACAAACCGGTTGCGGCCCGCAAGGCCCTGCAGGAGATCCTGGCCGTCAACAGCCGGTCGTATCCCGCCCATGTCCTGCTGGCGCGTCTTTATCTGAGCCTCAAGCAGTACGACGATGCCCTGGCCGAGTATGACAAGGCCTTGAAAATCAACTGGTCCGAAGACCTGCTCCTGGAGATCAGTAACGTCTATCTGCTGGAGAAACACTACGGGGACGCGATTGCGATGTATCGGAAAATCATTGCAAAAGACCCGAAAAACGAAAAAGCGCATATCGCCCTGGTCAATGTCTACCTGCTGCAGCACAAGGACCAGGCCGCCCTGGCCGAGTTGAACCGGCTCAAGGCCATTACCCTGCATCCGGAGCAGGTTGATTTGACCATTGCCCGGCTTTATGCCCGGCTCAAGGAGTATGACAAGTCAATCCGGATTCTGCGGGATTCCCTGCAGCGCAACAATATGCCCCAGACCAGATATCTGCTGGCCATTCTGTATTTCCAGACCAAGCGGTATGACCAGGCCCTGGTCGAGCTGAAACTGATCGGCAGGGACTCGGCCGAGTATAAGAACGCCGTGTTCCTGCAGGTGCGCATTCTTCGTGAACAGAAGAAACCGGAACAGGCCCTGGAAGTGCTTGAACAGGCCATAAGCCGGGATGGCGGCAAGGGACGCAGCCCGGACATGTTCGTGCTGCTGGCGAGGCTGTATCAGGTGCAGGGCAAGAAGGACCTGGGACAGCAGGCCTTTGACCGCGGTCTGGCCCTTTATCCGGATGACGATAAGCTGCTGTACGCGTACGGCCTCTTCCTGGATACCATCGGCGAACCGAACAAGGCCCTGTCGGTCATGCAGCGGGTCATCAAGCGGCAGCCCCGGCAGGCCGAGGCCCTGAACTATGTGGGGTACTCATGGGCCGACAAGCGTATTCATCTTGATCAGGCGCTGGGTTATATCAAGCGGGCTGTGGACCTGAGGCCTGAAAACGGCTATATCCGGGACAGCCTGGGCTGGGTCTATTATCGGCTGGGCAGAAACAGGGAGGCCCTGGAGGCCCTCGAACTGGCCGTCAAGCTCTCGCCGAATGATGCGACAATTTATACCCACCTGGGCGATGTCCTGCTGGAGCTTGGCCGGACCAAGGATGCTCTGGCGGCGTATCATAAGGCAATCAGCCTGCTGAAGAAAGGTGACAAGAGGCGGAAGTCATTGCAGAAAAAGGTGAATCTCCTGGAGAATCAGGAGCACCCGTGAAGCACGGGCCGATGGCGTCTATGTCCAGACGATGCGGGGCTCTGTTCCTGGTCTGCGGCTTTCTCCTGGCCGGCTGTGCCGGGCGGCTGCCGTCTACCGCTCCGGTTGCCGGCAATGCTAAAGCGCTGGTACTCAGCCGGTTTCAGGATTTCCTCGACCGCGAATGTGCCCGGTCGGTAGATGCCGATGTCACCCTGAGCTGGCAGGCGCTGTGGAGCGGGGCAACGGTCCGGGGGATGCTGCAGGTTCAGAAACCGGCCATGTTACGCTACACTGCTGTTGACCCGCTGGGCCGACCGCTTTTTATCATCGTCAGTGACGGTGCTACGTTTACCGCGGTTGATACTATCAAGGGTGAGGGCTATACCGGCCCGGTTTCCGCACCGTTCTGGCGCAAATATATTCCCGAGGGGATCAGTCCGAAAGAACTTTTTTTCTGGCTGAGCGGCGGTCTGCCGCCGGGAGAGTTGCGGGTGGACGATGTGCGGCTGGGGAAAAGCAGCCCCTGGCCCTGGATAATCCTGACCGCTCCCGGCGGCCTGCACCACCAGGTTCTCTTTGATCCCGCTGCCGGCCGGATACTGCGTCATGTCGTTGCCGACCGGGAGCAGGCCATCCTGTTGGATGTCACCTACAGCGGGGCGGTGCGGCCGAAGGGTGAACCGGGATGTCCCTGGCCGGAAGAACTGGAGATCAAAGGCGCCGCCATCCCCGGCACGATCAGAATCCGTTTTGACCGCATTCTTTCAGAGGCTGTTCTGCCGTCCGCAACCTTTCACCTGGCCCTGCCGGTTCATTATCCGGTCCATAAGATAAAATAATTCTATCTTGCCGGCCCGGCCCGGGTCAGTTGCCGATGAGAGTGATTTTTTTGTTGACCGTATTGATGATGATGACAAAAAGGTTGTCCTTTTTGAAAAAGATCTGTTGCAGGTCGTACTTGTTACCGGGAACGAGATTCAATATAACCTTGACCTTGTCCGGGTTATGAGACGGTTCTACCTGGATGGTTTTTACATATTTCCCATTACATTCGATGAGCTTTTTGACCGACTCCCGGACCGTGGCGTTTTTGAAGTCACAGCCGACCCGGGGGGCATTTTTTTCCAGCCCCATAACCACCGGCGGATAGAACCCGTTGAGTTGAAAACGAATTATCTCGCCGCGGCTTGAACCGTTATCAAACTTAATGGACTTGATGACCGGCGTCGTGTTGCCTGTCGGTGCCGGCTTTTTCAGCTGCCCCGGCGGAGGTAAGGATTTTATGGCGATTTGTTTTTCCCGGACCGGAGCCGGCTTCAGCGGCGGGATGATCACCTTGGCGGTTTTCTCTGCCGGTCGCGCCGAGCCCCCGGGGAACACGGATTCGGGAACGTCCTGCTCTACGGCCGCGGTTGCCGCCGGTTTTTCGGTGCTAAGTGCCGGACCCGGTTTCCGGGGGAATAAAGAAGTCGGGGGAATAAGGGCTTCCGGCTTTTTTGGTTGTTGCCCGGCAGCTTGCTGTCCGGTCGGCGCTATCCCGGCAGGAGGCGGCTCCGCCATGGAGGCCGCCGCCCGGTTGCCTGTCGTTTTCGCCGCCTTCGGTTTGTTGCCGGCGGCAGAGATGCTGATCGTCAGGATATTATCTTTCCGGTTAAAATGCTGGCCGAAATCAGTGGACTGATGGGGCACAAGGTCAAGGACCACCCTGGTTTTCGGGTTGTTCCCTTTATACCTGGCGATCCTGATGCGTTGAATGAAGTGACCATTGGTTTTGATCGTATTCCTAAGCCCCGCGGCAAGCCGGGGATCTGGGAAATCAAAGACGATTCTGGGCTTGGCGCCTGTCAAGGCAAAGATTTTCGGCAGGTCCGGGCCGTTCAGCTTGAAGGTGACCTGATCTTCGCTGGCCGTCGGTGATGAAAATCGGATTCCCTTGACAGGAGCCGCTGCAACGGCTTTTTTCTTCCGGGATTGTTTTTTCCGGACAAGGTGTTTTTTGGTCGGGGCCGTGGCAATTATTTTCTGCTCCGCCTGTTGCGGAGCGGCAGGGGGTACGAATTCCTTCCGGTCGGCCGGTTGCAAACTTATGGTTGTGCCGGTTTTTTTCGCCGGCGGAGCTTGCGCCTGGGCGCTTGTTGCCGCCGCCGGTTTCGTTTCGCTGCCGGCGGGATAGATGCTGATAATCAGGATATTATTTTCCCGGTTAAAGTGCTGGTCGAAATGAATGGGCTGGTGGGGCGCAAGGTCAAACACCACCCGGGTTCCCGGATTTTTTCCCTTGTGTATGCCGAGCCGGATCCGGTACACGAAATGACCCTTGGTTTTCGTCGTATTTTTAAGCCGCCGGGCCAGGCCGGTGTCGGGAAGATCCACGACCAACCGGGGCCGTTTACCTTTTATCTCGAATATTCTTGGCCGGGTGATGCCGTTGAGCGTGAAGATTACCCGGTCCTCGCGGCCCGAGGGCGATTCGAATTGAATACCTGTGAGCAGGGGCTTGGTGGCCGCGGTTGCCGGGCAGGTGTAAAAGAACAGGATTCCCAGTTGGAAGAGAATAACGGGAATGATTTTTTTCATTGGCAGCCTTTGCAGTAGCGGAAATAGTTTGTAATGCTGAAAACGGTTTTTAATCGTAAGATGACACTTCCGTGGATCGAAATGACACGATCCCGGGAATTTTACAGGAGCCGCAACATGGACAAACCTTATTATGTTGAATACCTTGTCATTCGTTGAAATGTCAACTTAATTTCCACCTGGCTCCGTGAGCGTGCGGGAGCGGTGCAGATGCAGATAGCGAGTCTGCGAGACCTTCGAGGCGGCAACGATGTTGATCATCCCGGGGTGATCTCAACTTTGTTGCCAACGCAGCAGGTGCGCCGTTATCGGGCGGACCGCAGGGCGGCGCGGTGCAGATAGAATGCGTTTATTCGGGATATAATACAATAAATTCCACATATTGCATGAAGTGTCATCTCAAGCCGTCATGGATTCAGGTTCCGGTAAAAATTGCCTACTCTTCAATACTACAGCCATTATGACCGACATTATATCTCTGGATAATATCCTGCCCCTGGTCAGGAAGCCGGGCCGCTATATCGGCGGCGAACTGCATGCCGCGCATCCCTCGTGGGACGAAGCGGCCGTGCGTTTTGTCCTGGTTTTTCCCGATCTGTACGAAATCGGCATGTCTCACCAGGGGCTGCAGATCCTCTACCATATCCTGAACCGTCAGGAGAACGTTCTGGCGGAACGCTGTTATGCTCCGGACCTCGATATGGAGGAGGAACTGCGGCGGCATGAACTGCCGATTTTTTCCATCGAGTCCCGGCGGCCGCTCGACCGTTTCGATGTCATCGCCTTCACGCTGCCCTATGAACTCTGTTATACCAATATCCTGACCATTCTTGACCTGGCCGGAGTGCCGTTGCGGGCCGGGCAGCGGACGGCACCCTTCCCCCTCGTGGTCGGCGGCGGTTCCTGCTGCATGAATCCCGAGCCGGTGGCTGATTTTTTTGATGCCATTGTCCTTGGTGACGGTGAGGAAACGATTCTTGATATCGCCGCCGTTGTCGAGGAGGCCAAGAACTCGGGATATGGCCGCCGGGAAATCCTGTCCCGGCTGGCAGCCATCGACGGGGTCTACGTCCCCTCGTTTTTCGCCCCGCAATACAACGGTTCCGGGTTAACGGCAATCAAGCCGCTGAAACCGGGTTATGAAACCGTGCGCCGCCGCGTTATTCCCCGGCTCCCCGCGCCTGACCACCTGGAGCAGCCGTTGGTGCCGGTGGTCAAGCCGGTCCATGACCGCCTCGGCCTGGAGATCGCGCGCGGCTGCACCCGCGGCTGCCGCTTCTGCCAGGCCGGTATAACCTACCGGCCGGTGCGGGAGCGCAGTATCGACGAGATTATGCGGAGCGCCGAACAGGGGATCGCCAGCAGCGGTTTTGACGAACTGGCCCTGCTGTCCCTGTCCACCGGTGATTTTTCCTGCCTGCCCGAGCTGACGACCCGGCTCATGGACCGGTTCGCCGATTGCTATGTTTCCGTGTCCATGCCCTCCATGCGGGTCGGCACCCTGACCCCGGAGATTATGGAGCAGATCAAACGGGTGCGCAAGACCGGTTTTACCGTGGCCCCGGAGGCCGGCAGCGACCGGCTCCGCGAGGTGATCAACAAGGGGATTACCGAGGAGGACCTGCTGGCCACCTGTCGCAACGCCTTTGCCATGGGCTGGAACCTGATCAAATTCTATTTTATGATCGGGCTGCCGACCGAGACCTGGGAGGATGTGGAGTCCATCATCGATCTGGCCGGCAAGGCCCGGTTGCAGGCAGGCCGGGGGGCAGGACGGGCGCAGGTTAATGTCAGCGTCGGGACGTTCGTGCCGAAACCGCATACCCCGTTTCAGTGGGAGCGCCAGCTCAGCCTGGCCGAGTCGGCGGAGCGAATTGACCGCCTGAAGAAGCTGCTGCCCCGGCGCGGCATGAAACTCAAGTGGCAGGATCCCCGCCAGAGCTTCATGGAAGGGGTATTTTCCAGGGGCGACCGCCGCCTGTCCCGCCTCATTGAACGCGCCTGGCGTTCGGGTTCCAGGCTCGACGCCTGGTCCGAACATTATAGCCTTGAGCACTGGCAACAGGCGGCCCTTGACAGTGATATCGACCTTGATCCGTACCTGGAGGCCCGCGACCGCGGGAAACCGCTGCCCTGGGACCACCTTGACAGCGGCGTCGACCGGGCATTCCTGGAACTGGAATACCGGCGGGCCATGGAACGTATCTATACCCCGGACTGCCGCACCAGCGGCTGTCAGAAGTGCGGCCTCTGTGATTTCAAGACCCTGCGTCCGCACCTCAATACGCGGCAAGCAGCCAGTCCGGCCGCAGATTCCGGCCGCAGCCGCCCGGCGGCCGGGGCGGGCCGGGAGCCGGTGGGGAACGTGGTCTGCCGGGTCCGGGTCCACTACACCCGGCTCGGCGACAGCCGCTTCCTGGGGCATCTTGAGGTGCTGCAGCTCATCTTCCGGGCCTTGAGCCGGGCCTCGATTCCCGTTCTCTTTTCCCAGGGTTATAATCCGTCGCCCCGGGTTTCCTTCAGCCAGGCCTTGCCGGTAGGGGTGGAAAGCGAGGTGGAATATTTTGATATGGACCTGGCCGAGCCCCCTCGCAACCCCGGGGAGATGACCAGCGGCCTGAGCGAACAACTGCCGCCCGGCATGACCGTCCGCTCCATGGAGCTGGTCCGGAAGAGAGAGGTGGACGGAATGGTTACCTCGTACGAGGTGGTCCTGGTCCGGCCCCTCAGCCGGGAACAACGGGATAATATCAGTCGGTTTCTGTCCTTGAAAAGTTTTACCATTACCCGGGTCCGCAAAGGCAGACAGCGCGAGCTGGATATCCGGCCCCTGGTGCAAAGCCTGAGTGCCGGCGGCAGCAGCCTGGATTTTGCACTTATTACCTACAACAGCCAGGCCGGCGTGAACCCCCGGGAAGTGCTGGAGCGGGTCGTGCAACTGCCGGAGAATGAACGTCTGCTTGCCCGGGTGAAAAAGGTCGGGATTACCGATTTGCCTGGGGCTTGAGAAGGTGACTGGTTGTATGGTATGACTGTTCTGTCGCCGCCCGGAGGACGGACCTGGAAGTAATTGTGCCGTGAAATAAAGGAGAAAGGAGAGAGCATGAACAAGAAGATTATTCTTCGTGACGATGAGATGCCTACCAGTTGGTATAACGTGGTGCCGGATATTCCCAACGGCCTGCAGCCGCCCCTGGACCCGGAAACCATGCAGCCCGTGAGCCTGGAAAAGCTTGCCGCTGTTTTTCCCATGGGGCTCCTGGAGCAGGAGATGAGCGGGGAGCGTTTGATCCCCATTCCCGGGGAAGTGCGGGAGATCTATGGCATCTGGCGGCCGACACCCCTGGTCCGGGCCACCAATCTCGAGAAGGCCCTGGGCACCAAGGCCAAAATTTTCTTCAAAAACGAGAGCGTGTCGCCGGTGGGCAGCCACAAGCCCAACAGCGCCGTGGCCCAGGCCTATTACAATAAGCGCGAAGGCGTCAAACGTCTGTCCACCGAGACCGGCGCCGGCCAGTGGGGCAGCGCCCTGTCAATGGCCGCCGGCAAGTTCGGACTCGAGTGCAAGGTGTACATGGTCCGGGTCTCTTTTGACCAGAAACCCTATCGCAAGTCGATGATGAAGACCTATGGCGCGGATATCGTCGCCAGCCCCAGCCCGGATACCAACGTCGGCCGGGCTATCCTTGAAAAAGATCCCGGCTGCAACGGTGCGCTGGGTATTGCCATCAGCGAGGCCCTGGAAGACGCCGCGACCCATGATAATACCAACTACGCCCTCGGTTCGGTCCTCAATCACGTTGTTCTCCATCAGTCCATCATCGGCCTGGAAGCCAAAAAGCAGATGGAAATCGCCGGTGAGTATCCTGATGTGATTATCGGCTGCTGCGGAGGCGGTTCCAACTTTGCCGGCTTTGCAGTACCTTATGTCCCCGACTACCTGGAGGGGAAAAAGATTCGTTTTGTCGGCATCGAACCGGAATCCTGCCCCACCATGACCGCCGGCAAGCTGGCCTATGATTCCGGTGATGTCGCCATGATGACCCCGCTGCTCTACATGTACACACTGGGGCATGATTTCATGCCTCCGGGCATTCATGCCGGCGGCCTGCGTTATCACGGCATGGCGCCGATCGTCTCCGCCCTGGTCCGGGAGAAGATCATTGAGCCGGTCAGCGTCCATCAGCTCGAATGCTTTGAGGCCGGTATCCTCTTTGCCAGGACCGAGGGGATCATTCCCGCGCCCGAGACCTGCCATGCCATCCGCGGGGCCATCATCGAGGCGACGAGAGACCTGAACGAGCCCAAAACCATTATGTTCAATTTTTCCGGCCACGGCCTGATCGACATGGCGGCCTATGATAATTATCTGGCCGGCAACCTGCACAACTACGCCCTGCCCGAAGAGGAAATCGCGGCCTCGCTGGCGAATCTGCCCAAGGTCAGGTAAGCGGAAACCGGCCGCATCATCTTGTCCCGCCCCTGCCCGCGGGGGAGGGGCCGAGGTGACAAAGGTCGGGTTGATAAGCCGTTCTTCCCTCCCCCGCCCGCGGGGGAGGGGCGGCATGCGAAAAAAATAACCGCAGGCATATGAGTTCCCTCCCCCGCGTGCGGGGGAGGGGCAGGGTGGGGGTGTAATGTCAAATCGGCCGGGTTGGGTATGGATCGGAAAACGCCTCTGCAAGACGGT
>UOEY01000029.1_pt1 | contig 12750 bp, 10 predicted proteins | sample 1989501 | NCBI WGS metagenome assembly UOEY01 (sample SAMEA4712198, study PRJEB27164) | hydrothermal vent metagenome | biome: marine basaltic hydrothermal vent biome; feature: marine hydrothermal vent; material: mineral | place: Pacific Ocean | collected 2011-06-14/2011-07-23 | depth 1691 m | reverse complement strand
CCCGCTGCCAGCAGGGCGCCCAGCAGCATGTCGCCGCTGACTCCTGAAAAACAGTCCAGGTAGGCGATTTTCATCAGTGCAGCTGCTCGCCGGTGGGCAGGGACAGGCCGCAGAGACAGGCCTGGACGCTCATGCGTTTTTTGCCTTCCGGCTGGATTTCCCGGACCAGCAGGTAATCATGGCCGGTGGCGATCAGGAGGCCGTTTTTGTCGGCCCGGCAGATGGTGCCGGGCGGTTCGGCAACCGGGCCGTCGACGACCAGCGGTTTAAAGAAACGGAAGCGCTTGCCGGCCAGGAAGCTGTAGGCCGAAGGCCAGGGGTCCAGGCCGCGGATCAGGCAGTGCAGGTCGCGGGCCGCGCGGCGCCAGTCCAGATGGCCCTGCTCCTTGGTCAGCATGGGAGCCCCGGTGGCCAGGCGGTCATCCTGCCGGACCGCCTGCAGCTGCCCTTTCTTGAGCTGCGAAACGGCACTCACCAGGGTTTCGCCCCCAAGTTCCGCCAAGGCGGCAAACAGTGAGCCGGCGGTGTCATCGTCTTTGATGGGCCGGGACACCTGCAGCAGGATATCACCGGTGTCCATGCCCTCATCCACCTGCATGATGGTTATGCCGGTTTCCTGTTCGCCATTGATGAGCGCCCATTGAATGGGCGCGGCCCCCCGGTATTTGGGGAGCAGGGAGCCGTGCACGTTGATGGTCCCCAGCGGCGGCAGCCGCAGCAGGCGGCCCGGCAGGATCTTGCCGTAAGCGGCAACCACGACCAGGTCCGGGGCCAGTTCTTTTACCTGCTCAAAAAAATCATCGGTCCGGATGGAGGCGGGCTGCAGGACGGCAAGATGGTGTTTTTCGGCCAGGATCTTGACCGGCGGGGCGCCGGTCTTCCGGCCCCGCCCTCTTGCCCGGTCCGGCTGGCAGATCACGGCAACGACCAGGTCCGGGCCGTTGATAAGGGCCTGGAGCGCGGGCACGGCAAAATCGGGGGTCCCCATAAAAATAATCCGGAGCGGCTTGCTGCTCATGCTGCTTCCGAGCGGAGAATTTTTTTCAGCTTTTTTTTGTACAGGTTACGCTTGAGAGAGCTGATCCTGTCGATGAACAGCTTGCCGTGCAGATGGTCGATTTCGTGCTGGATGATGCGGGCGAAGCGGTCTTCCGCGTCAAAACCAAAGGTCTTGCCGTTGAGGTTCTGGGCCGTCACATGGATGTGCGTAAAGCGCTTGACCTTGGCCGTGTATTCCAGGACACTGAGGCAGCCCTCCTCGTCGACCTCGCAGCCTTCTTCGTGCGTGATGACCGGATTGACCAGGACAAAGTATTCTTTCTCCTCTTCTTCCCGGGAAATATCGATCACGATAAGCTGCTGCAAAACGCCGATCTGGTTGGCGGCCAGGCCGACTCCCGGAGCCTCATACATGGTTGCCCCCATGTCGGCGGCCAGTTGTTTCAGTTTGTCGTCAAACCTGGTTACCAGGTCAGCCTTCTGGCGCAGTATGGGATGGGGAAAGGTCAGGATTTTCAGGATAGTCATGAGAAATTTTCTTTAAAAACGAGTCGTACGGTAATGGTTTATTTCCTCATTGTATGCATAAAATGATGTACTGTAAAGTAAAGTCCGGGCGAGCGCCAGCGAAAAGTTCCTCCGGCCGCGGCTTGTTTTCCCGTGCTGTTTTGTGTAGTATCCGGGTACGGATCAGGCTGGGGGAAAAAGGAAAAAGATGAACGAAAACACATTTGAGCAGGGACTCTCTCTGCTGCGTCAGCCGGTGGCACCGTTAGTGTCCATGGTGCAGTTTCTTTACCTGACCGGACCCTTTGCCACGGTGGCCGAGGTCATCGGCGAGATGCCCGAACCTATTGAAACCGAGCTGGCCGCTTATGAACATCCCGTGGCCCTGCTGCGTGAATATCTGGAGCATCTGCAGCCGCTTGAATCGCTGAAATCAGAACAGGAAACCGGCAGCGACGTAGTTGACGAACAGGGTGAGCCCGTGGACCGGATGACGGCCGTCTCGGCCCTGGTTATGCAGCAGGTCCTGACCACCGAACTGGAAAAAATTAACAGCCGGCTCTGCGGGCAGTGCAACTGTACGCTCTGCTGCACCGGGCCGTCCGAGGACATGAGCCAGGAATTTTTCGAGATTCCGCTGGCCCCGCGGGAGATCGATCTCTTTGCCGTTGATCGCTGTGATCATGCCGGCAGCCGGGCCCATCGCGCCCGGGACGAAGAGGAACTGTACTGTGACGGTCAGCCCTTTTACCGGCGGCAGTCGCCCGGCCTCTTTCACTGGCAAAACGGCTGGAGCCTGATCCTGCCCCGGGGGGCGCGATGCCCGAACCTTGAACCCGGCAGCGGCCGCTGCCGGGTTTACGCACAGCGGCCCGAGGTGTGCCGCCGGCCGCAGATTTTTCCGTACATGCTCGAACGTCTTGACGAACCCCGGGCCGACAGTCCGACGTACCGGTTGCGGCAAACCCTGCTGGCCGTTGTCGACTGTCCGTACGTCCGGGAACTGCAGGATGATATTGCCCGGTACGCGGCGGCCGCCGAGCTGCACCTGGCCTGGAAAGAAAATAAAAGCTGATCCTGTTTACGAGATGTTATGCCCCTAATCGCCTTGCTGCTGATCATCGCCTCCTACCTGGTCGGCGCCATTCCCTTTGGCCTCTTGTTGTCCCTGGGCAGCGGAGTGAATATCCGTCAACAGGGCAGCAGGAACATCGGGGCCACGAATGTCAACCGTCTCCTCGGCCGGAAACTCGGCGTTCTCACCCTGCTGGCCGATGTCGCCAAGGGTTTCCTGCCCATCTTCATAGCCGGCCGGATCCTGGCTGGTGGTCCCGGGGCTCACCTGGCAATTGGCCTGTGCGGCGCGGCCACGGTGGCTGGTCACATGTTTCCCGTTTATCTCGGTTTCAAGGGCGGCAAGGGCGTGGCCACCGGGCTTGGCGTCTTTCTCTACCTCGCGCCCCTGGCCGTGGTGCTCTGCCTGGCAGTCTTCGTGGTCGCTGTCCGGCTGTCCGGTTTTGTCTCGCTGGGCTCGCTGCTCGGTTCGGCGGCAATGATTCCGGGTCTTTTTCTCCTGGCCGAACCCTCCTGGAAACTCTGGCTGGCAGCATGGATCGTGGTGATGATCTGGATCAGGCATTATCGGAATATCGGTCGCCTGCTGAGCGGCACCGAGAAAAGCTGGAAAAAGAAAAAAGAGATGCCCCGGTGAACAAAAAGGAATGGCAGGGTCTCGATCGGGCCCGGGAACTGCTCGGCCTCGGCGACCGGGCAACCATGGACGAGATAAAGCGGGCCTACCGCCGGCTCTGCAAAAAATACCATCCGGATACGACCACTGCCGCGTCGAAAGCAAATACCGAGATGATCTACCGGTTGACCGAGGCCTACGAGCTGCTCATGTACTACTGCCGGGAATACCGTTTTCCCCTGAAACCGGGTGACAGCGACATCATGGATGCCGAAGACTGGTGGCTGGACCGCTTTGGCCAGGATCCCCTCTGGGGCCGGCGCCGCTAGCAGCTGGCGGGCAACCGGATTCGCTCCGGGGGGTGCAGGCCAAAAAATGCGCTTATTCGTGAATAATCCAATAAATCCCACATATTGCGTAAAAATACCACCTCAAGCCGTCACGGATTCAGCAACAATGAAAACTATTCAGGTACCAGCGAAGAACCGCCATAACTTCGCCCTCAAGCTGATTAAGGTATGCGAATGAAACCATATATTTTTGTGCTGATTTTCGCGTTGCTGGCCGCAGGAGGCGAGCAGCCGGCAGCCGCGGCTCCGGCTTTGTCGGGAATCAAGGTCCTGGACCTGGCAACGGCCCAGGGTATCGCCCTCAAGGACAATCCGTCCATGGCGGCGGCCATGGCCAGGGTCCGGCAGGCGCGCGCCAGGGTCAGGCAGGCGGCGGCAGCCTGGTGGCCGAGCCTGGACCTGAGCGCCGGCGCCAGTCATGTCCGGTTACCGGATTCATACTTGCCGTTGTCGCCGGCCGCCGCTTCCTACCCGCAGTCAGGCGGACAAAGCTATGACGAGTATGCAGCCGGTATTCAGGCCGCCTGGGTGCTCTTTGACGGCTTTTACCGTTCGTTCAGCCAAAAACAGGCAGACTGGGGCGAAAAGTCCGCCATGGCCGCCCGCAGAGATGCCCGGCGCCTGCTGATTTCCGCGGTGGCGCGAGCCTTTCTGAATGCGCAGCTGGCCCGGACCAATGTCAGGATCGCCCGGGCGGACAAGGATTTTTACGGCCAGCAGCTCCGTGACGCCGAAAACAGGTACAAGGTCGGGACCGGGGCCCGGGGCGATGTCCTCAACATCAAGGTCCAGATCAATTCCGCCAAAACCAGCCTGCTGCTGGCCAGCCGGGAGTTTGAGGCGACCGGGTACGGGCTGGCGGCTCTCCTGGGCCTGCCCGGTGCCGTTTTGCCGCCGGGGATAGACCTGGCGCCTCTTGACCGGAATTTTGACACCGGCGGCCGGGAGGAAGACCCGGAACCGTTGATTGACGAGGCCCTCGCCCAGCGGCCGGATGTGCGTCGACTGGAGATGCAACTGCAGGAAAGCAAAGCGGCGGCAGGAGCAGCCAGGGCTCGGTTTTACCCACGGCTGCAGCTGGCCGGGGCGGTCAACGGCGTGCGTCTTGGCGATGCAGCCCTGAGCAGCGAGGATTTAGGCAACACCGTGTCGCTGGACCTGGCCTGGAACCTGTTTGCCGGCGGTGCCGACCGGGCCCGGCTGTTCGCGGCCCGGCAGAAGCAGCAGGAGACCGGCTTTACCCTGGCCGATCTTCGCAACCAGGTCGCAGCCGAGATCCGCCAGGATATAGCAAGGCTCGCCGCCGCCCGGGAGCAGGTGCGGCTGCAACGGGACAGCGTCAAGCTGGTGGCAGAAAATCGTGACCTGGCCAAGAATGAGTATGAGGCAGGTGAGACTTCACTGGTTCGGCTGAACGAGGCCCAGCGTGACCTGACCACCACCCACAGCCGCCTGGCCCAGGCCCTGGTCGCCTTTCACCTGGCCCGCCAGAACCTGCTGGCCGCCACCGGCCGCAACCTGGCCCGGTTTGAAAAACAGACAAAAACACAGGCCAACAACGGCCCTGGAAAGTAGCCGGGCATGGACGGTTCGCTTGTTGACGCAATCGCCTGCGCCTGGCCCCTGGCCGGCCGCCGGCTTCTGCCCCTGGAAGCGGCCGTCGCCCTCAAGCCATGGTTTGACCGCGATACCCTGCAGGAAGGCTTCTCCCTGCTTATACAGGGTGCCGTCGGCCGGTTTGTTCTGTATCGCTCCGGGGTGGGCGCGGTTTTTAACGACTCGGCTGCCGCCTTTCTGCTCATGCCGCCCAGCGACGCCCTCTCCCAGGGGTTTGTCTGCCGGGACGGCTCATGCACTCTCTGCCGGGACAACCGATCGTCCGGCCGGCGCTGCCGGCATCAGGCCGCCGTTGCCCTCCTCAATCTCAGAGCGACCGGCGAGTCCGAAGGATTCGTTCCTGTATGGCGTTTTCTCAAGAGCAACCCCTGGGGCGCCATTGCGAAGTATCTGCAGCAAGAGGCCGAAGTCGGCCCTGTTTCTTTTCAAGCCCGGAAAACCGGGACAGTCTGGCGGCTTGAAGGCTGCAAAGAAAACGGCTTCTCACTGGCAGCAAGCTTGAGTTCTCACCTGGCGCAACAACTGCACTGCTTCCATAGCTCCGTCATCCGTTGGCATGGCTCAATGCCGGAGCAGGACGAGTTCGGCGCTCCGGCCCGCATAATTCGGGATAAAATCGCCCTGCTGACCGCCACTGACACGGAAAAACGGCTGAACGCGGCCGGCAGCCGCAGTATGGGCCAACAGCGGGAGAATTCCATCCAGACGGCCCTGGTCCGGCTGCTGGCCTTGTCCCTGCCTGTCTCCCGGCTGCGCATCCAGCGGGGTCGTGACGGCCTCTTCAGCCTGACGGCTGCCCGGGCCGGGTCCGCAGCCTTTTCCCTGACTCTGCCCAAAGCACGGACCATGGACCTGCTGGGAGGACTTGACCTGCCGGGTCCGGCAACAACCAGGCTGCCGCCGGCAGAACCTTTTTCCGTGGTCGGCTTTATGGATAAGGGTACGGGCGTGCGGGTCGAGCATTTCCTGCGTCTCGAGGATGGACGGGAGCTGGCGCTGGCCGGCTTGCGGGGACAGCGTTATGGTTCCTATCATTACATGGACAATGAAGGATTTCTGCCCCAGTCGGTGTCGCCGGCCTCTGAACGGCTCCGTGAACCCAAGGCCGGGGCCCCGATGCTCTTTAACGTCACGAAGCAGGCCGAGGCGGAAACCGGCTTTACTGTCCCGGCCGGAGATATTCCCGCCTTTGTCGATAAAAACAGGGGTGTCCTGGTAAGTGGCCGTCACCGGGTTGATCCCGCCCTGCTCAGCCTCCAGGTTGTCCGGGAGCCTGAACGGCTTGAGTTGACCGATTTCGAAGAGAAAGACGACTGGTGCTATATCGCCGGTTTTTATGGCCTGGGCAACCAGCGGATCGACCTTGCCGAATTGCTGCTTGCCCGGGCCGACGGCCGGGACTACATTGCCGGCCGGCAGTGGCTGCAACTGCGCGGCACGGCCCTGGACTGGTTTCACGGGTTAGGCGCGGACCGGGTCTGTCCGGGAGCAAACGGTCAAAAAGACCTGATCAGGCTGCGCCGGCATGAATTGCTGGCCCTGACCGGCCAGATCCGGGAGGTCGGGATTGAGATCCGGGAAAAAGGTCCGGCGCAGAGAGTGACCCGGCTTGTTCGCAGTGATGACTGGCTGACCAGCGATGATATGCCACCATTGCCGGACCATTTGCGGGACTACCAGGGCCATGGCACGGCCTGGCTCTACCACTTGCAGCAAAATCACCTGGGCGGCATCCTGGCCGATGACATGGGGCTCGGCAAGACCCACCAGGCCTTGACCCTTCTGCAACTGCTGTGTTCCGGGTCAGAGACGGGGCACCATCTTGTCGTCTGTCCGACCACGGTTCTCTACCACTGGCTCGATAAGCGGAACATGTTCTTTAACGACCTTGCCATGTCGCTCTATTATGGAACAGGCCGTAACCTGGAAACAGCACTCGAACAGAAAGTCGTGCTGACAAGCTATGGCGTTCTGCGCCGCGATATCGAGCAGTTGCGCGCGGTTTCGTTCGACCTGGTGCTCTTTGATGAAATACAGAACCTGAAAAATATAAAAACCGATGTCCACCAGGCAGCCCTGCGCCTCAACAGCAGGGCCACGATCGGCTTGACCGGGACGCCCGTGGAGAATTCGCTGGCTGAACTCAAGGGCCTGTTCGATGTCTGCCTGCCCGGGTTGTTCAACGGCAAGAGTTTTCATCGTCAGTTTGTGCGGAACGATTCACCCGCTTCCCGGCAAACGCTGAAGACCCTGATCAAACCGTTCATCCTGCGCCGAACCAGGAACCAGGTCCTGGCGGAGCTGCCGGAGGTGATTGAGGACATCCGGGTCTGCCGGTTGAGTGACGACCAGGTCGGGCTGTACCGGCAGGTTGTCGACAGCGCGACCCCGCTGGTAGATGATCTTCTGGACGGCCGGGACGAGGGGCGGCACTATATCGGCGTCCTCGCCATCATCACCCGGCTTAAACAGGTATGCGATCATCCCTGTCTTCTGCTTGAAGGGAGCAGGGACCGGGACATGTATGAAAGCGGCAAATGGGACCTGCTGCTGGAACTGCTGGAGGAGTGCCTGGCCGGGGACAAAAAGGTCGTCGTTTTCAGCCAGTTCACCAGGATGCTCGATATCCTCGAATCATATCTGGACGCAAGGGGCGTGGAGTACGCGGCGCTGCGTGGCCACCTGTCTCCAGGAGCGCGGCAGCAGGCCATTAAACGGTTCAACACGGACAAGTCATGCATGGTGTGCTGCGCCAGCCTGCTGGCCAGCGGCGTGGGAATTGACCTGACCGCAGCCCAGGTGGTCGTCCATTATGACCGCTGGTGGAATCCGGCCCGGGAAGAGCAGGCAACGGCCAGGGTGCACAGGATGGGACAAAAGCACGTTGTCCAGGTTATCAAACTGGTCACCCTGGGCACCCTTGAGGAGAAGATCCACACCCTGATCGAGGGAAAAAAGGCGCTGGCCCGGGATATTCTCAGCGAGGATGACGCCTCTGTCCTGAAGCGGCTCAGCCGGGAAGACCTGGCCGGGCTTATTCGCTGGCCGGAAGGGTGAGGAGCGACATCGTTGCCGCCTCGAAGGTCTCGCAGGCTCGCTATCTGCATCTGCACCGTTCTCGAACGCTCACGGACTCAGGGTCACTTAACGGCCTTGTCGAGGATCTGCTGCTCGGGGATGCCGTGGCCGCGATAGACGATGATACCTTTGCGGTCGGCCACAACGATGGTCGGCACGGCAATAATCATATACTGCCGGATTATTTTTAAATCACGATCAAAAACAACCGGGTAGGTCATGCCGGTTTTCTTGATAAACAAGGCCGCCCTGGTTTCGGAATCGTTGCGCCCCACATTGATCCCGATAAATTCCATGCCTTTTTTGCCATAGATTTTTTTCAGCTGATTAATCCTGGGCACCTCGTGTAAACAGTTGGGGCACCAAGACGCCCAGAAGACGAGCATGATCGGCTTGGTCCCGATCATCTCCTGCATGTTGATGGTGTTGCCGGCCATGGTTTTTGTTGCCGCGAAAGGCTTGAGTTTACTGCCGACCCGCTGGGCGAAAGAGGCGGTCGGCAGGACAAGGATCAGGGCCAGGATGAGTGTATACGACCATTTTTTTCTCATGGTGATTGTACTCCCAATAGTAAAGTAAAATAATTAAATGAAGTGCGGATGTTCATAGCAGCATTTTGCCGGCCTGGATAAAGAAGTACTCTGCCAGGCCGATCATAAACAGGGCAAGCGTTATCTTCATGGCGACGGTCCATCTCCCGGAGCGGGGGATGGAGACGAGCAGGCCGGAAAAAGTGCCGACGACCAGCAGGATTGCCCCCATGCCAAAGGCAAAGACAAAGAGCAGGGAGCCGCCCAGCAGCAGGTTCCGAGTTGTGGCGACATAGGTCAGCAGCACGCCCAGTACCGGCGCGGTGCAGGGGCTGGACACCAGGCCCGAGGCCAGGCCCAGCGCGAAGACACCGGAGACGCCCTTGATCTTGCTCTGACATCTCGGCCCGAAGGACGGGATGGGGCAGACGCCGAGCATGCTCAGGCTGAAGAGCAGCATAATATTGCCGACCAGGAGAAAAATCCAGGGATTGGTGCTGATGGCGCCGAAAAAATGTCCGGTGGCCGCGGCAAAGATTCCCAGCAGGGCGTAGGTCACGGCCATGCCGGTTACATAAGCCAGGGAAAGGAAGAAGCCCCTCATCTTGGAGCCGCCCAGGTTGGAGTTGCCGATCACTCCCGCAGTCAGGGGGATCATCGGATAGACACAGGGCGTCAGGCTGGCCAGCAGGCCGCCCAGATAGGCGGCAGCGAAGGAGAGCAGCAACGAGGTCTGCAGGTACGTCGTCATCTGACTGAGAAAATGTTCCATATTCGTCCTGAGCGGTTTTTATTTTTTTATGATAATCCTGAATCAGTGAGCGCTTTAGAGCGGTGCAGATGCAGATAGCGAGCCTGCGAGACCTTCGAGGCGGCAACGATGTTGATTATCCTGGTGTGGTGTGATATCAACTTTGTGTTACCAACGCAGCAGATGTGCCGTTATCGGGAGCCCCGCCGGACGGCGCGGTGCAGACAAAGAATGCGCTTATTCGGCAATAATACAATAAATTCCACATATTGCATGGAGTATCACCTCAAGCCGTCACGGACTCAGGATAATAATCCGGTTACCGATCGAAGCAGGAGCAAAAAATGTACAACACCATAAACATATAAACAGACTTTTATATGTTTATGTCAAGCAAAAAATTTTTCCTTACTCTGCATGATTGCCTGGACGGTGGCCGGCCATTATTCGTCCGGAAACGAGAATTTTGTTCGATATCAGGCAAGTGCAACCATTGAGACAATGGTAACATATAAATAATAATTTATACTGAATGATGTCGGAAAGTAAAGATAAAACCTTACAAAAAAAGCAAGGGCCGGGCAACATTGCGGTGCTTTATACAACAGTGGCAGGGGGTTGCATCGAATGCGGCCGGTGCCGGAAAGCATGCCGGTTTCTCCAGGCAAACGGCATGCCCAAGGGGTTTGCCGAAGAGGCCCTGACCGGGCGGCCGGACCTGCGGGGGGTCTTTGCGTGCAGTCTCTGCGGCCTGTGTACGTCCGTCTGCCCCCAGGACATCGACCCGGCGGCGATGTTTGCCGAAATGCGCCGGGAGGCGGTGCGCCGCGGTCAAGGCCGGTTCAGGCGGCATCGGAGCCTACTCGGCTATGAACGCTGGGGCGGCTCGCCGCTTCTGTCCTGGTACGGACTGCCGACTGGATGCGATACGGTTTTCTTCCCCGGCTGCAGCCTCGCCGGCACCCGGCCCCGGCGAATTCTCCAGCTTTACGAACACCTCAAGCGTACGATTCCCTCGCTCGGCGTTGTCCTGGATTGCTGCACCAAGCCGTCCCACAGCCTGGGACGAACCCGGCACAGTGCCGTCGTGTTCGGCGAGCTGGTCAGGGCGTTGCAGGCGGATGGCGTGCGAAACGTCCTGGTGGCCTGCCCGAGCTGTTACACCATGTGGCGTGATTACGGCGGCAAGATAACCGTGCGGACGCTCTACGAGGATTTGGCCGGCCGCGATATCGGCGGCCCGGCCCGCTGCCCGGCGACAGTGACCGTACACGATCCCTGCTCGGTACGAAATGAGACTCATATTCACGAGGCGGTTCGTAAACTGATTGCCGCCCGGGGCTTACAGGTCGAGGAGATGCCGCATCACGGAGCGACTACCGTCTGCTGCGGCGAGGGTGGAGCGGCCGGCTGCCTGGCCCCGCAGTTTGCCGATAACTGGGGCCGGATAAGAAAGCAGGAGGCCGCCGGCCGGCGGATCATCACCTACTGTGCCGGCTGCGTGCACCTGTTGGGACGCAGGACGACAGTCAGCCACATCCTGGACCTTTTTTTTGAACCCGCCCTGACCTTGGCGGACAGGGTCATGGTTGCCCGCCCGCCCCTGACCTGGCTGCATCGTTTCCTGCTGAAGGGCAAACTGCGCCGCCGGCTCAAACCGGCCATCATCGGCAGGCGGGGGGCGGATGGCCGGGTGCGGATGAAATCGTCCTGACCAGGGAACCTGGGCAATCCCAGGTCAGGCCGGGGGGTTGGCGTCAAGAACGTTACGGACCGACTCGGCCAGCCGCATACAGGTCACCGGCTTCAAAAGAAGTTGCCGGGCTCCCTCTCTCAGGGCCGATTCTTCATTGAGCTGTTCACTGAAACCGGTACAGAGGATAACGGGCAGATCGGGCCGGAGCCGGAGTATTTCATGCAGGAGTTCCAGGCCGGTCATCTCCGGCATGGTCTGGTCGGCGATAACCAGGTCGAAACGGTCCTTCTGCCGCTTGATCATGGCCAGGGCCTCCCGTGGATCACCGGAGGTGGTGACGCTGTAGCCAAGCTGGCTCAGCATCATCCGGCAGGTTTCCCGGATAGCCTGTTCGTCGTCCACAATCAGCACCGATTCGCTGCCTCCCGGCGGCAAATCCTCGTCGGTGTTCTGTGCCACCACCGGTTTTTCAATGACGGGCAGCCTGATCGTGAAACAGGTCCTGTTCTCATCCGAATCAACGGTGATTTCACCGCCCAGGTCGTGAACAATGCCGTGGACGACGCTCAGGCCCAGGCCGGTGGCAAGACCCGGTTCCTTGGTCGTAAAAAAGGGCTCAAATATACGATCCATGATTTTCGGACTCATGCCGGGGCCGGTGTCTTCGACTTTGAGTTCAATGCCGGGGCCTCCCGCCAATATGGCGGCTCCCGGTCCCTGGCCGGCGGGCAGTTTGTCGAGGGTGACGGTCAGGACGCCGCCATGTTCGCGCATGGCCTGGAAGGAGTTGGTGCAGAGGTTCATAATCATCTGCCGGATCTGCGCCGGATCCGCCAGCACCGAGGCCTCGGGCACATTGATATGCCGGACGATTTCAATGGTTGCCGGCAGGGAGGCGCGCAGCAGTTTCAGGCTTTCCTTGAGCAGGGGGACAACGGCAACCGGTATTTTCCGGTTGCCGGCCGCCTGGCGGCTGAAGGTAAGAATCTGCCGGACCAGGTCCGCGGCCCGGAGTCCGGCTTTACGGATATTCCGCAGATTTTTATAAATGGGGGAATCCGGCTTGCTCTGCATGAGCGAGATGTCGGTGAAGCCGATAATCGCCCCGAGGATATTATTGAAATCATGGGCTATCCCTCCGGCAAGCGTACCGATGGCCTGCATCTTCTGGGCCTGCTGCAACTGTATTTCCAGCGCAACCTCATGGGAGATATCGCGCTTGACCGCGACGAAATGGGTGATTGTGCCAGCCGCATCGCGCACCGGTGAAATCGAGGCGCGTTCGGTATAGAACGAGCCGTCCTTCCTGCGGTTGATGAGACGGCCTTCCCAGACGGCCCCCCGTTTCAGGGTCGTCCACATTTCCTCGTATAAGGCCTGGTCATGTTCGCCGCTTTTCAGAAGCCGCTGGTTGCGGCCAATGACCTCATCTCGCGAGTAGCCGGTGATCCTGGTGAAGGCCGGGTTGACATATTCGATATTGCCCGCCGCATCAGTGATGACAATGGATTCACTGGTATGCTCAATCACCG
>UOEY01000034.1_pt1 | contig 13123 bp, 9 predicted proteins | sample 1989501 | NCBI WGS metagenome assembly UOEY01 (sample SAMEA4712198, study PRJEB27164) | hydrothermal vent metagenome | biome: marine basaltic hydrothermal vent biome; feature: marine hydrothermal vent; material: mineral | place: Pacific Ocean | collected 2011-06-14/2011-07-23 | depth 1691 m | reverse complement strand
GCAGGCCAAGGATCTGGGGTTTTCACTTACCGAAATAAAGGAACTGCTTGGCTTGCGCAACGACCCTGCCGCCACCAAGGCGGATGTGAAACATTGCGCCGAGGCCAAGATCAGGGATATCAAACAGAAGATCAAGGATCTTTCCCGTATCCTGGCGGCCCTGGAGCCTCTGACTGCGACATGCAACGGCCATGGGCCGGTGAGCGAGTGTCCGATCCTGGAGGCGCTGGAAACTGACCGAAATCATCATCACCATGGAGATGTGTCCCCGGGCGGCGGCAACATAGTAGATAAAGACCCGGTCAGCGGCATGGAGGTAAAAAGGGTGGACCAGACCATGAACCGTGAGCATCTCGGCCGGACAGTTCACTTCTGTTCAGAGCGGTGCAAGTAACTTTTTGACCTGAATCCTGGCAAGTATATACCTGTTTAGTACAGATAAAATTTAAATAATTTCAAATTATTAGACAAACAGGATTTTGAAAAGCGGCCTTATCGGTTTCCGATATCCTGACGAAATGGAGGTGAGGTAGATGACGAGCATAACGCATGATCATACCCACAAACACGGTCATCAACACCAAGATCGTAAAGCGCAGTATGTCGATCCGGTGTGCGGCATGAACACGGCGGACCCAAGCGCCTTCGCTCCCTATGAGCATGATGGCAAAACCTATTATTTCTGTAGTGATCACTGTCTGGCCAAGTTTAAGAGCGACCCTGGCAGCTATACAGGCGGCGGTGAAGAAAGCAGTGACGGTAGCGCCTATACCTGTCCCATGCACCCCGAAATCGTGCGGGAGGAGCCCGGAACCTGCCCCAAGTGCGGGATGGCGCTGGAGCCCGTGACCCCGGCCGCACCAACCACCAGGACCGAATATACCTGTCCCATGCATCCCGAAGTCGTGCGGGAGGAGCCCGGAACCTGCCCCAAGTGCGGTATGGCCCTGGAGCCCCGCGCCATATCAATGGAAGAAGAGGAAGGGAACCCCGAATATGATTACATGCGCAAACGTTTTATCTTCGGCGCCATCCTCACCACGCCCCTGGTGATCATCGCCATGCGCGACCTGATTCCGGGCGGCCATGTAATTGAAAATCTGATCTCGGGCAGGGCCCTCGGCTGGCTCGAACTGATCCTGGCCACGCCGGTGGTGCTCTGGGCCGGATGGCCCTTTTACGTCCGGGGCGTGCAGTCGGTAATCAATAAAAGTCTCAACATGTTCACCCTGATCGGCCTGGGCGTTTCGGTGACCTATTGCTACAGCCTGATCGGGGTGCTCTTTCCGCAGATTTTCCCGGCCGCCATCCGGGGGCCGGACGGCTCGGTGGGCGTCTATTTCGAGGCCGCCGCAGTCATCGTCACCCTGATCCTGCTCGGCCAGGTCATGGAGCTCCGGGCCCGCAGCCAGACCGGCGCCGCCATCAAGGCCCTGCTCGGCCTGGCGCCCAAGACGGCCCGCAAGATCAACGAGGACGGCAGCGAGGTTGATATCCCGCTCGAACACGTCAAGACCGGCGACATCCTGCGGGTCAGGCCGGGCGAAAAAGTGCCGGTGGACGGCCTGGTGATTGACGGCACGAGCGCGGTTGACGAGTCAATGATCTCGGGCGAGCCGATTCCGGCCAGGAAACAGGCCGGCGACAAGGTGATCGGCGCCACGGTCAACGGGACCGGGGCGCTGACCATCCGGGCCGAAAAGGTCGGCAGTGACACCCTGCTTGCCCGGATCGTCCAGATGGTAGCCGATGCCCAGCGTTCACGCGCCCCGATCCAGAAAATGGCCGACCTGGTGGCCGGTTATTTTGTGCCGGTGGTTATTGCCATTGCCGCAATCGCCTTTGGGGGCTGGTACCTGTTCGGCCCGGACCCGAAACTGGCCCATGCCCTGATCGCCGCGGTTTCCGTCTTGATCATCGCCTGCCCCTGCGCCCTTGGCTTGGCCACCCCGATGTCGATCATGGTGGCCACCGGCAAGGGCGCCACCATGGGGGTGCTATTCAAGAACGCGGAGGCCATCGAGACCCTGCGGAAGATCAACACCCTGGTGGTGGACAAAACCGGTACCCTGACGCTGGGCAAGCCCAAGCTGACCGGCGTGGTGCCGGCCGCCGGCATGGAAGAAAAGCGGCTGCTGCTGCTGGCCGCCAGCCTGGAAAAGTCGAGTGAACATCCTCTGGCCGCCGCCATTGTTGCAGGTGCCGGGGAACGACAGGTATCGTTGGTAGAGCCGGATGATTTCGACTCTCACACCGGCAAGGGCGTTGCCGGTGCCGTGGACGGCACCAGGGTCCTGCTCGGCAACCTGAAACTGATGGAGGATTTTTCGGTTGATACTTCCGAGCTTGCCGACCGGGCCGAAGCGATGCGTACGGAAGGCCAGACCGTAATGTTTGTCGCGGCCGACAGCAAACTAGCCGGACTCCTGGCCGTTTCCGACCCGATAAAAGAGTCCACCCCCGCGGCCATCCGGGAGCTGCATGAGGAAGGATTGCGGGTGGTGATGCTGACCGGCGACAACCGGGCGACCGCCGAGGCGGTGGCGGCGAAACTCGATATCGACGAGGTGGTGGCCGAGGTGCTGCCGGATGAAAAGGCGGCGGTGGTGAAAAAATTCCAGGACGAAGGCCGGATGGTGGCCATGGCCGGTGACGGCATCAACGACGCCCCGGCCCTGGCCCAGGCCCATGTGGGAATCGCCATGGGCACCGGCACCGACGTAGCCATGGAATCGGCCGGCGTCACCCTGGTCAAGGGCGATCTCACCGGCATTGTCCGGGCCCGGAAACTCTCCCGCGCCACCATGGCGAATATCAAACAGAACCTGTTCTTCGCTTTCATCTACAACTCGCTGGGCGTGCCGGTGGCGGCGGGGGTCCTCTATCCCTTCCTGGGTATCCGGCTCTCCCCCATCATCGCCGCCACGGCCATGAGCCTCTCCTCGGTCTCCGTGGTCGCCAACGCCCTCAGGTTGCGGACGACGAAAATCCGGTAGGCGCGTGGTAAAATCATTGCTCAAGTTTGTCTCGGCAGCGTCATCCTCGCCTTTGCGGGAATGACGCTAAAAAAACTTTTTATGAAATCATTAGAAAAAGGAAAAAATCATGAAAAAAATTATCCTGACAGCGGTAATAGCATTGACTATGGCAATCGGAGCAGGCAACGGTCATGCCCGGATGATGGATGGCGGTCAGCAGGCCAATATGGCCGACCATAAGCCCGGTATGATGATGGACGGCGGCATGGGCATGAAGGGCAACATGATGGGGTCCGGCATGATGGGCGGCAAGATGATGATGGGACCCGGAATGATGAGGCCGGGCATGATGGGCGGTAACATGATGATGGGACCCATGATGATGGGGCCGGGCATGATGGGCGGTAACATGATGATGGGGCCGGGCATGGGCATGCAGAACATGAAACGATACAACAGGTTCATGAACAAAACCAAGGACCTGCGCCGCAAGCTGTACGATATGGGGTTTGACTATGGCGAGGCCATGCGGAATCCGAAAACCACCATGGGAGATCTCCAGCGGATGCGGAAAAAGATGGGCAGACTGCAACGGCAGATCATGCGGCAGATGCCGTCGCGGCAGCAACAGGACAACAGGCAGTAAAAACCGTAGTGCCGGCAACTGCCGCTCCCGCTGAATCCGGCGGGAACGGCAGCCGACCGGACCGACCATGCTCCCCGCCCGGAGTTCTACGAACTGGGAGCGCGCCCCGCAACTCATCGCACGTAGCCAACTATACGTTATTATTTGCCAAATAACCGGAAGTCACCAGGAGCACCCCGGATTTGCGCAGTCGCGTCTTTCCGCTATAGTCCCTCTAAGCGGTCAGGCGCGACCGCGTGAAGAGGGGATCCCCCTGACGGCTTCCGGCCCAGGCTGTAAAATATGGGCACATAAACCAGGGTGAGGATGGTCGAAACCAATAAGCCGCCGATTACCACCACCGCCAGGGGAGAAAGCCTCTCCAGCCCGATGGCCCTCTGCGCGGCCACGGGCCACATCCCCACGATGGTACATGAGGCCGTCATGATTATGGGCCGGGTTCGCATCTTTACGGCCTGTTGAATGGCGCTCACCAGGTCTGCTCCCCGCTTCCTGGCCTGTTCGATAAAATCGATCAGGAGGATGGAATTGTTCACCACAATACCGGTCAGCAGGATCATCCCCATGGTGGCCGGCATGCACATGTGCCGGCCGGTAATGAGCAGCCCCCAGACCGCGCCGATTATGGACAGGGGAATCGCCGACATGATGACGATGGGATTGACCCATGATTTGAAGGTGATCACCAGGGAAAAAAAGAGCAGCAGGACCGCGATGCCCAGGGACCTGCCCAGACGTTTGCCGGTATCTCCCATGTTCTTGTACTCCCCTTCATAAGAGAGCCGGTAGCCCGGCGGCAGCTCAACGCCGGCCAGGGCCTTGACGATCCGCTCGTGCAGACGGCTGATCGAGGTGGTGGCCCGGTAACCGTGCACATCGATAACCGGGGAAAGGTCTTTCCGGGTAAAAATGGTACGGGTAAAGCTGCCCTCCAGCACGGCAAACTCCTGGAGCGGGACCGGCCCCCTGGGAGTCGCTATCTCGTACGCCATGATATCCTGCACGTCGTTGCGCTCACCATGCCCATATCTTACCCTGATGACATAACCGTCTTCGCCGGTTACCCGGAGGATCGATGCCCCTTCGCCCTGGATCGCCTGTTGTATCTGGGCGCTGATGGCCGCCGGGTTCATGCCGAACCGGGCGGCCTTTTGCGGATCAATGGACAGGAGTATCTCTTTCTTGTCGATACGCCACGAGCGGGAGACCGAGGTCAGGCCGCGCACCTGTTCGAGCCGGCCCTGCACCTCCCCGGCCAGGGCGGCCAGCACCCTGGGCTGCGGCCCGCTGATCATGATATCCACGGGGGCCGCTATGGAGGAGAGGGGGGTGGCGCCGAAGTCATAGACCGACAGGGAGGTGATACCGGGGATTTCACCTGCCCTCTTCCTGATGGTCTCTTCCATCTGCCAGATGGTCTGCTTTCGGTGAAAACGGTCCACGAAATGGGCTGTGATCGAGCCGTCCTGGGGTGTCCGGCCGGTCCCGAAACTCACCACCCCGGGCTCCGAACCGACTTCAAGGGCCAGCAGTTTAAGCCCCGGCACGCTCTCCACTACGGCCTTCACCTGTCTGGCGATTTTCTCCGTGGCCCGGAGGGAGGAATCGGCTTCCGTCCGGAACGCCACCTTTATTATACCGGTATCCATGGAGGGCATGAGATCGCGGCCCACCAGGGGCATCTGCCTCATGCTGACCACGAACAGGACTATTCCCGCCAGGATAAAGAGGAGCCGGTGGGAAAGGGCGAAGATCACCAGGTTGGAGAAAAAATTGGTGACCGGGGTGATCGTAAATCTGTCCAGAATCTCGAGCAGTTTTTCAAAGCGGTTCCTGTTAGTCCTGCCGGCCAGGTACCTGGCCAAGAGCGGGATGATGGTGACCGAGACCACGAAGGAGGAAAGCAGGGTCAGGGAGAGAACCACGGTGAGGGGCCGCAGGATCTTGCCGGGATATCCGCCCACGAACATGATGGGAACGAGGACGATCACCGTGGTGAAGGTCCCGGCCCAGTCCGCCAGGACGATCTCGTTAAGGCCGTCCACCACGGCCCGGCCGATGGGCTTTTTTAATTTAACCGCATGACGCTGAATGTTCTCGATAACCACGATGGTGTCATCCACCAGGAGCCCCACCGAGAGGATGATTGCCGTCATGGTGACGATATTGAGCTCATAACCCATCATGTACATGCCGGCAAAGGCCATGAAACACACCAGGGGGATGGAGACCGCGGCCAGGGACGCGAGTCTCATGCTGGCCAGCATGACGAAGATGACCAGCACGGTCATGATGATCGAGTCCCGGAGGGCCTGCGCCATATTTTTGATACTGGTCTCGATCAGGTTCTTCTGGGTATCGGCTATTTTAAAGTTGATCTCCGGGAAGCGGGCTTTGATTTTAGGCAGGGCCTTCTCCACCGCGGCAATTGTGGTGGTGACGTGGCCGCCCTTTTCCGGCCGCAGGATGTTGAGCCCGATCGCCTCCCGGTTATTACCGATAAACAGGCTCTGCCGGTCCCGGTAAGAAACCTTGATCCCGGCAATGTCTTTTAAGCGGACGGGCACCCCGCCTTTGGCGGCCACCACGATGGCCGCGATCCGGGCCAGGTCCTTTTTTTCACCATAGGTCTTGATGCGGTACTGGTCGTGTTTCCTGATGATCAGGCCGTTGGGGATGTTGACATTCTGGCTCCTGACCGTCTCGATCACCCGGGCCAGGGAAATGCCCAGCGCCCGGAGTTTCACTGGGTCGACGCTGATTGAAATCTCCGGCAGGAAACCGCCGAAGACCTCCACGTTTCCCACCTGGGAAACCCGCAGGAAGGCCTCCTTAATCTCGTTGTCCGCCAACTGGCGCACCTTGGCCAGGTCCAGGTGCGAACCCTTTTTGGCTGACAGGGCCAGGGTGAAGACCGGGGCCGTGGCATCGCTCACCTTGAAGATTTCCGGGGGCCGGGCAGCGGCCGGCAACCGGGCCTCTATCCTTTTCAAGGCATTGGCAACATCCGTGGCCGCGGAATCCAGGCCTTTGTTGTAATCAAATTCAGCGGCAACGGCAGTCATACCGTCCTGGCTGGTGGAACGAACCGTGCGGACGAGGCTGATGGCGGAGAGGGCCTTTTCAACCGGCCGGGTCACATCTGTCTCCACATCCCGGGCCGCTGCCCCCGGCTCCGAGATGATGACCACCACCTGGGGATAATTGGCGTCAGGGAACAGGTTCATGGGCATGAAAAAAAAGCCGATCACCCCGAGGACCGCGATCAGGAGAAGAACGGAGAAGATAAGATGCGGCCGCTTGAGGACCCAGTCGCCAAGATCGAACTTCATGGTCTATCTCCCCGTCCCGGCCTGGTCGCCGAGGTTCACCGGCCTTACCTTCCGGCCCGGGTGGAGACGCAACAGCACGTCTTCTCCGGCCACCACCACCTTTTGCCCGGTCGACAGGTCGCCTTTCACGCAGGCCCGGTCCGGGTCCTGCACCAGCATGTCCACGTGGACTATCCGCACCTTCCCGTTTTTATCCACCACAAAGACAAAATTGCCGCTTGCTTCATGCAGGATGGCCCTCTGGGGCACAATAAAACCCCTGGCCCTGGCAACGGTAAAAACAACTCCCATGGCCGATCCCGCCGGCAAACCAAAAGGCCTGGCGGCGAGATCCACCTCGCAGACCGGAAGCATGCCCGCCGGGCCGGCCGGGTAGAGACTGCTTATTGCGGCATCGACTGTCCCCTTCGTGCCCGCTCCGGGTACGATCTGCACCGGGTCACCGGCCTTGAGGACAGGAAAAATATCCTGCGGCAGGGTGACGAGCAACTTATACCCCTTGTCCCGCGCATCAATGGCGAGGACCGGTTTCCCCGGCAGCGCGAGGTCTCCCGGTTCCATGAGGCGCTTGGTGACCAGGGCGTCGTATGGCGCGGCGAGCCTGGTGTATGACAGCTCAACCCTGGCATTCCCGAGCGAGCTTTCAAGGGCCTTGAGTCTTGATTCGGCGGCGGCCCTGGCCATCCCGGAACGGTCAAGGGCCTCCCGGCTCAGGCCTTTGTTCTGATACAGGACCAGGTCCCGGTGATATATTCCCTCGTAGGTGGCAAACGCGGTCCTGGCGGCATCCACCTGGGCCACGAGTGATTTCTCCTTATCCCTCTGGATCCTGGAATCCAGGACCACCACGATCCGGCCTTTTTTCACCACATCCCCTTCCCTGACCCGGATGGAAATGATCCGGGCCGCCAGTTGGGATGACACCTGGCCGGAGATCCTTGCACGAAGAATACCCAGGTATTTTCTCGTGTCGGCAAGGTTCCCGTATTGTATTGCCGCGGTATTCACCGCCATGAGCGGCCTGGCCGGCGGCGGTGTCTCTGCCAGCTCCTTTTTCTTGTTGCGGACGATGAGGACGCCGCCAGCCACCAGAACAACGGCAATCACGGAAAAAATAACGATCCTCAAAATTCGAGCACTCTTCGACATGGTTTGACTCTCCGGGTATTTTATTGCTGTCCGGCACTTTGTCCGGCAGGCCGGATGACGGCGGTTGCAAGCCTGAGTGCCGTTACGGCCTGTTGCCGGTCGAACAGGGCCCTTATATACTGGGCCTTGGCCCGCCACCAGGCGGCCTGGGCCTTCAGCAGGTCGGTCACCGTGCCGGTTCCCTTCCGGTAGCGCAGGGTCTCTATTTTATATGCCTCCCCGGCGGTTATCCGGGCCTGGTCGGCCAGTGTTATCCTCGCCCCGGCTTCCCGCAGTGACGACAGGGCGGCATAGACCTGGGACTCCGCCTTGAGTACAAGTCCCTTAAGCGCCTCGGCCGCGGCCGCCCGCTTGGCCATGGCCCCGGCCACCTTGGCCGCAATCAGGCCGCTGTTGAAAATATTCAGGGAGACGTGTATTCCCGCGGACCAGCGCCCTTCCTCTCCATCGAGACCCGAGCCCGCGTGCCGGCCGTAATCACCCACCAGGTCCACGCTCGGCAGCCGCAGCCCCTTGGCGATCTTCAATGACTCGTCAGCCTTCTCGACCATCTTCCCGGCCCGGAGAATGTCGGGCCGTTTCCCGATGCACGCCTTGAGCCGCTTGCGGCCGGAGGGCCCGGTGAGGGAAGCAACGAGATCCGCTTCCTCTTTGCCGTTTTTCTCCAGGCTCCCCCTGGTCTCGATCCCGGTTTCAGGTGACCGGCCCAGGAGAAGGCAGAGTTGCTGCCCGGCCCGCTTGAGTGTCTCCCTGGTCCTGACCAGGTCGACCCGCTCGGAGGCCACCTGGGTGTCGATCTCCATGAGGTCAAGGGGGGCTATCCGGCCGAGCTTGAGCCGGAGGGCTGCTTCTTTTCTCGTCTCCTCGATGGCCGCCAGGGTCTTCTCTTTGGCGCGCCGGAGTGATTTCAGGTAAAGAATGCTGTTGAACGTATCCGTCACGGCGGCGATCAAGTTTTCCCTGGAATAGGCCAGTCCTGCCCTGGCAATCCCTTCATCCTTGGTGGCCGCGCGAATCCCGCCCCGCAGCCTGCCCCCCTCGTACAGGGGCACCCTGAAGGAAAGACCCGCCTGGTATTGATCCCTGCTGAAGAGGGGAGGCGGCAGATGGAGCCCCTGGATAGGCACGACGGAGACAGGGTCACTAAACCTGTCGTACCTGGCATAACCATTCACCTGGGGAAAGAGGCCTGCCCGAACGGCCTTTCTGCCGGATACCGCCCCCCGGACCACGGCCTGATTCTCCTTGATCTTCGGGCTGTTTGCAAGGGCGATCCGTATGGCCTCGTCCAGGGTGAGAAGCCCGGCGGCGCGGGCCGTTTCCAGGCCGGGGCCAAGGACCAGCCCGGTTATCAAAACCGATGTCAGTAAGCACAGACTGACCAACCGTGTAAATCCTATTTTATCCATAGTTGCGCGCACCTTTCCCGGCAGATGATGGAACTATCCGGCCCCGGACCGGCATTCAGACCAGAGGCCTTGGCAGGAGACCTCTCAGGATACAGTCAAGGATCGCCTTTTTGGCGGATTCCACGTCAAATTCTCCGGCAGTCCCTTTTTCGAGCATATTCTTGGTCAGGACACTCTGCATCATACCCGCGAGAAAGGTGGCGAACCCGTCGATGTCGATGTCCCGCCTGAAATCCCCGCTCGTCATGCCGGCCATGATAATGGTCTTGGCGAGTTCCCTGAAACTTGAGAAGATATCCAGCATGGCCTTTCTGAGTTCTTCATCCTGGTGATATATGGTCTCGGCCAGGAGAATCAGGTTGATCCCCTTGTGTTTCGAGAGATAATCCAGCATGGTCCCCACAAAAAGGGCCAGCCTTCCCGGGGCGGGCAGGTCTTCGGCGAGTACGGGTGAGAGCTCCGAGAGGAGGAGTTCTTTGACGTATCCGTAAAGGGCGAGGAGCAGGTGGCGCTTGTTCTTGAAGTGGCGGTAAATGGCGGCCTCCGTGACGCCGACAGCCTTGGCCACCCTTTTCATGGTCAGGGCCCGGCTCCCCTCTTCCGCCACGATCTCCAGGGCGGAGGTCAGGATCTCCTCCTGCCTGGCGGTCAGTTTGTCCCGAAAATGCCTCATGTCAGTTAGTATAAACTAACATTGAAAAAATACCAGCACAAAACTTTATAAAACCTGAATCCGTGACGGCTCAAGGTGATATTACATGCAATATGTTGAATTTAGGTCATTATTGCCAAATAAACTCATCCCGGGTCTTCACCGCGCCACCCTGCGGTCCGCCCGGGAACGGCGCAGCTGCTGCGTTGGCAACAAAGTTGATATCACACCAGGATAATCAACATCGTTGCCGCCTTGCAGCTGCGCCGTTCTCGAACGCTCACGGTTATTGGTTGGATGGTTCGATATGCAAGACTTCATTACCACCCTTCTGGAATTCATAGTGCACCTCTTCTATACACCAATTCCATTCTTCCTTATCCAGCATGGCAATTACTTTGTCCAGGTACCTGGATTTCCTCGAACCAAGCTCAAGGAGTGGAAATATTTTTACTTCTGCCGCCACCCGGCAGAGTTCCCTTATTGATTGAAGATGAAACTCAGAAGAAAATTGCTCACTATAAAGAAACAAAAAATGAGAACATAATGCTAAATTAAATTCCTTATCTGCAAATGGCAGGGATGGCAATCCGCCGGCTACATACCGCCCATCTCCATCCGGATAATCTTCCAGGAATCTTGCCATCGCCTCCATCCTGATACTTCCCAAGGCCTCGATGGTTTTTATATGCCTCCAAACAAATTCATTACGATTTTTTCTGGTTTGTGCCATCACTTCATCATAGGTTGCATCTATCCTGGACTTGATGTCTTTGGCGACAAACTGGTAAACAGGGTCAACTGAGACGACCTTCCCGCCTCGCTTCGTCAACTCTGCGTTGAAACTTGCCGGGCCGTCCCCGCACCCCAGGATCCTCTTGTCTAAATCGGTTTCGGTCAGCGAAAACATTGCCACATATTCATCATACGACCGCCCCCAGGGGACGGCTGTTTCCAGAGAAAAGCTCATCTGCATCCTCCAGTATCAACGACACGCGGTCACCTGTCCCCCGTGAAGCTTACAACCAACCTGTAGCCTCAACTTGCCTGAATCTATATAAAATTCGAGCATGGCCGCGAACCGGGTGGCCGCATTGCTATCTTGCGTTTCTCTTTTGCTCCTCTCGCTCCTTGGTGACACAGTATATTCCCCGGCCTGCGAGTCCAGGATCAAAACACAAATTGTCAGAGACGCATTCTGCCTTCCGGAGATCCCCGGATTGCCAACGATTAATTAGATCAGGCTCCCTGATGAAGGGACGGCTCATGGAGATATAGTCTGCCACGCCGTCAGCAATGAGCTTTTCGGCAACTGCAAAAGACCGCAGACCGCCAACCAAGATTAAAGGAACGTCTATTTCATTCTTCACCTTACGGGCATGGTCCTTAAAATAGGCCTCTTTGTCTGCAGAATTAATCCCCGGGCGGCTGGGAGACAACTTGCCGCCGCCGACCAAACCACCGCTTAATTCGATGGCGTCGAAGCCGGCGCCGGCGAATAATTCAGCAGCCTGGACGGATTCTTCTATGTCGAGGCCATTGTCGACAAAATCTCCACAGTTCATTTTGATTAAGATTGGAAAATCCTGCCCGACAATGCTCCGCACGGAGCGGTAGATTTCAAGATGAATTCGAGCCCGGTTTTGAATCGAGCCGCCATATTCGTCCTGACGTTTATTGAAGACAGGGGACAGGAATTGACTCAGCAGGTAGCCGTGGGCGGCATGGATTTGAATACCGTCAAACCCTGCCGTTTTTGCCCTGGCGGCGGCGTCGGTATAGGCTGAAATTAATTCAGCAATGGTACTTTTAGTTATTTCCTGGCGCCGGGTTTCGGCAAGACCCGCAAAGTCCGAGACCACCAGGGGCGGCTGGTCGATCAAATCTTCCGCGGCAAAATTTCCGGCATGGGCCAGCTGCATTAAAATTTTCCCGCCATTTTCATGGACCGCACCGGTAAGCCCTTTTAAACCGGGAATTAATTCATCTTTATAAATTCCCAACTGCCAAGGTGAACCTTGCCCTGCCGGTGAAATATATGAATGACCGCTGATAATCAAACCCACGCCACCCCGGGCCAGGTCAATCATTGTCTGCACCAACTTCTGAGTAACAGCTCCATCAACTGTCGCCATGCCTTCCCATGTTGCAGAGCGAATGAATCTATTTTTCAAATTCAGGCCGTTGATTAAGCTGGCTTCGAATAATTTACTCATGATTTCATGCCCCTTCGGATACATCGTCAAGTGAAATGGCCAAAGCGGCGGCCACGCCCTTGCCATAAGCCGGATCGGCTTTCAGGCAGTTGCCGATATGGCGGCGCTTGACCTCCCCGGGAGCATCGCCCATGGCCCGGGCGGTATTGGCAAAAAGCGTTTCCTGCTGTCCCGGGCTCATCAGCCGGAAAAGCAAGCCGGGCTGAGAGTAGTAATCGTCGTCATCACGATGGTCCCAATGATCGGCTGCCCCGTTCAGCTCGAGAGGCGGTTCCGAGAACTCCGGCTGCTGCTCCCACTCACCATAGCTGTTAGGCTCGTAGGCGAGCGTGCTGCCATGGTTGCCGTCGACCCGCATGGCACCATCCCGGTGGTAACTGTGGAAGGGGCAGCGCGAAGCGTTGACCGGAATCAGGTGGTGGTTCACGCCGAGTCGATAACGCTGGGCATCGCCGTATGAGAACAGACGACCCTGCAACATCCTGTCAGGCGAAAAGCCAATGCCGGGCACGATGTTGGCCGGGTTGAAGGCGGACTGTTCGACCTCGGCAAAATAATTTTCCGGGTTGCGATTCAGCTCCATAATACCGACTTCGATCAACGGGTAGTCCTGATGGAGCCATACCTTGGTCAGGTCGAACGGATTGTACGGGCAGGCGGCGGCTTCTTGCTCCGACATTACCTGGACAAACAGCTTCCATTTCGGGAAATCCTTTTTCTCAATACTTTCATAGAGGTCGC
>UOEY01000075.1_pt1 | contig 13192 bp, 12 predicted proteins | sample 1989501 | NCBI WGS metagenome assembly UOEY01 (sample SAMEA4712198, study PRJEB27164) | hydrothermal vent metagenome | biome: marine basaltic hydrothermal vent biome; feature: marine hydrothermal vent; material: mineral | place: Pacific Ocean | collected 2011-06-14/2011-07-23 | depth 1691 m | reverse complement strand
TTACAGTCCCTAACTGTCGGGCGGGAACTTGTCGAGCTTACGCTGCAGAGTCCGCCGGTGCAGCCCGAGTATCTTGGCCGCGGCGGAGATATTGCCCCGGCAGTCATAAAGAACCCGGGTGATGTGTTCCCATTCCATCCGGGCGAGGGAAGGGGTCTGGAAATCATCGGGCGTGGCGGAATCATCAGGAGAAGCGGCCAGGGTCAAGGTCTTTAAAATGTCATCAACATCTGTGGGTTTGGGTAGATAGGAGTGCGCCCCTGATTTGACCGCCTTCGTGGCCGTGGCAATGCTGCCGTAACCCGTCAGCACCACAATTCGCATTTCCGGGTGCAGGGCCAGGGCGTCTTTAATGAGTTCCAGGCCCGACTTGCCGGGCATTTTCAGGTCCACTACTGCCATTTCGGGTCGGCTTTCCTTTATAATTCGCATGGCTTCATCGTAATTAGCAGCCAGAAAGACCTTGCAGCCCCGTTTTTTAAAGGCGCGGCCCAGACGTTCACGAAAAAAATCTTCGTCATCAACCAGAAGAATGGTAGGTGCCATGTATGATCCCTGTTTATGTGATTGAGCTTGTCATGCCCGGCCTGAATCAGTTTTTGTGGATTTGATCGAGAGAGAAACTGATGATCGTTTTGGTCCCTTGGCCGGGCCGGGAAAAGAGCTGCAGTGAACCGCCGAAACGTTTGGCGGCGGACTCGGCGAGAAACAGTCCCAGCCCCAGGCCCTTGCCTGGTTCCTTGGTGGTGAAAAATGGTTCGACCGCCCGGGCAAGGATATCCTCGTTCATTCCTTCTCCCTGATCTTCAATCTCGAAATACAGAAAATCTCTATCTCTGTCGCATCTGACCTGTACTGTTTTGTCCGCTTCCGAGGACTCCAGACTGTTTTTGATCAGGCAGCGGATGACTCCTTTCACGGTGCGGAACGGCATGCTGACGGTTAGTTCACCGGCCTTACACGCGAACAGAATTCGTTTCCGGGTTTTTTCGGGAAACAGAGACACGATCTCCGGCATGAGTTCGGCAATGGTGAAAGTCTTCAGAGGTTCAGCGAGATGTTCACCTGCATCGGCGGTCATCCGGTACAGGATGTCCCGGCAGCGATCCACCTGTCCTCTGATGAGTTCCGCGTCGGAAATCAATTCCGGATCCGAGGCATTTAGACGGAGGGTGTCCAGCATTTCACCGGCGGCAACGGCGATGGTGGCCATCGGGGTTGAAAACTCGTGGGTTGCTCCTGCTGCAAGGGTGGCGAGAGCGGCGAGTTTTTCGTTGCGGTTTTTTTCGCGTTCAAGATCGGCAACGGTTTGCTGATAGTCTTCAAGGTCCTTTTGGATTTTATTGAAAAGAAACACCACGAAAAACGCTGTAATGGAAAAGGCCAGCCACATGCCCTGCAGATGAAGGTTAACGCCGTCACTCGCCGGTTTGACACCTGGTAAAATGGTATGGCGGGCTGCTCCTGCCGCGCCGGCGCCGAGATAATCCTGGAGAAAAAAAAGTCCGGCATAACAGAGAACGGTAAAGCCGGTCAGGCCCCAGGCCCAGCCGGGGCGCATCAGAATCGCCCCCAGGCAGATATGCAGGAGAAAGAGAAAGGTGAACGGATTCATCGGCCCGCCGGTATAATGGAGCAGGGCCGTCAGGAGGACGATATCGGAAAACATGACCAGGGCGAAAAGCCATCCCGGTACGGCCCTGTTTCTTTTTTGAAACAGGTAATGGAAGGCGATGTTGCTGGTCCCTTCAAAGGCAATGATGGCGATCAGGATCGGCAGGGGGGGCTTGGTTTCGAAAAAAATATACACCGCCAGGACAAGCAGGGCCTGACAGACGAGCTCCCCCCATCTGAACAGAAGCAGCCAGGTAAAGGCAATGTTGGCTCGAGTCGCATCAATGCTGATGGTGCTAATGAAACTCTGTTGTTTGCCGGTGGTCAATGAAATCATTCCTTCCTGGCTGAAAAAAAAATGGTGAGTCGCATCGTGGCGGTGAACGATTCCAGGGCCTCAATGGTAATTGTGGCATCATCGATGGCGAGTCGCCGTCCTGCTTTTTTCGGAAATTTCTGCCCGCCCGGCGGTCACCAAAGGGGGATATGGCTGAATATTTAAACGGGTGTGACAAATTGTCGCATATCTTTTGTACTCAGGAATTGTTGCCAAGTCAATATCTGTCAACGGTCGAAATGTCGAGGCCGGAGATTATCGGGGACCACCGGAACGGGTGGTGAACCAGGCGCTGTTTTCTCATTCCTGAATCCGTGACGGCTTGAGATGACACTCCATGCAATAGATGGAATTTATTGCATTATTTTCCAATAGACTCATTTGTTGTCTTCACCGCGCCGTCCTGCGGGGCGCCCGATAACGGCACATCTGCTGCGTTGACAACTTGTTGATATCACAGCAGGATAATCAACATCGTTGCCGCCTCGAAGGTCTCGCAGGCTCGCTATCTGCATCTGTACCGTTCCCGAACGCTCACGGATTCAGGTCATTGTTTTTCATGCGACGATTCAAGGCTGCTTTTCCCGGCCTTGAATTTTTTCAGCGGTTTGCGTGAAAACCTGGCCCGGTACTCACTTGGGAGCAGCCCGGCGTGCTTGGCGAAAAGTTTGCGCAGAAAACCGGAGTCCTCGTAGCCGACGTGAAAGCTGATTTCATCAAAGCTCCGGTGTCCTGATTCCAACAGTGTTTTTGCCTGTTCGACCCTGACTCGCTGCAGATATTCAAGCGGGGTGTTGCCTGTGGCTTTTTTAAAGCGCCGCTCCAGGGTGCGGCGTCCCATACCATGTTTTTTTGCCATCCTGTTGAAATCAACAGGATGGCTGAAGTTCCTTTCAAGGATATTCTGGAGTTCGATGATCATCGCATCACCATGGTCACGCTGTTGACAAAAAGTCGTATATGGGGCTTGTGAACTCCGCCCTATATCGTGAATGAGGACCTTGGCGCAATGGCTGGCCGTTTCCCGCCCGCACAGCTTCTCCACCAGGTAGATTGAGAGATCGAGGAAGGAGTTAAATGCCCCGGAGCAGAAAAGATCACCGGCATCCGTTATCAGCTCATCCGGTTTGAGCCAAACCTCGGGATAGCGTTTTCTGAACAGATCCACCCAGCCCCAGTGGGTGGTGGCGATTTTTCCGTTCAGCAGGCCGGTCTCGGCGAGGAGCATGGAGCCGGTGCAGATGGCGGCCAGCAGGATCCCTTGCGCATGTTGTTCTTGCAGCCATTCGATCACCCGGCCGTATTTGGCCACGGCCTGCTCAATATTCAGCACGCCGGGAATGGTGATGAGATCGGGGTGTGAATCAGCCATTGCCCGGTGTGGTGTTATGATAACATCATTGAAAGCGCGTACGGGAAGACCGTCCGGCGTAATAATTTCGACCTCGAATCGAGGGTCCGGTTGAACATGATTGACCATCTGCCACTGGACCCCGACCTGGGCAAAAACATCATGGGGCCCGGTAACGGTGGTTACCGGCACATCGTCCAGGGCCAAAATTGCGACCCGAATTTTTTCTGTTTTCGATTTGTTCATGGCGATATCAACATGTTTATTGTCGTTTTCGACACTTTTTTTATGGGCCGGCAAGGCCTATACTAGGTATATACTATCTGGTAACGGTATCCATTATCGACTTTTCCGGTTCTTTAAACATGTGGAGGACATGTATGAAAAAGGTGATCATTGCGCTGGTTGCAGGATTATTGTCAATGGGTCTGGTCGTAACAGTGCTCCAGGCCCGACCGATAAAGCGTTTTGATAAGCGGACGCAGATGTGCCGGTTCATTGCCGACGGGCAGCTTGGCTGGGACAGCGAACCCTGGGGGGCCGGGGGCAAGAAGTTCCGTGAGGTCTGCAAGAGCTGTCATCACAGAAATAACAACAAGGGGGCTCATTTTCTGTACGCCGAGTCATTTGTCTCGTCAGCCTGGAACAGAATTTTTGCCGAGAGGCGGGTCAAATGCGCCAGGGATGGCTCTTGGAACGTCCTGAGCGAGGAAGAGCTGGCCAAGGTCAACGATTACCTGTATCGAAATGCCGACTGGACCTATAACCCTAATTCCGCCGATTCCTGCGGCTGATAGCCGTCTGCTCTCCCGGTCGGGAGACAAAAGTAAAACCTGAATCCGTGACGGCTTGAGATAATATTCCAGGCAACCTATGGGATTTATTGCATTATTGACAAATAAATGCATTTTATATTCTTCACCGCGCCGCCCTGCGGGGCGCCCGATAACGGCGCAGCTGCTGCGTTGGCAACTCGTTGATATCACACTAGGATAATCAACATCGTTGCCGCCTTGCATCTGCACCATTCTCGAACGCTCACGGATTCAGGTAAAAGAAGATGTGGGTTCTTTCATGGCAACGGTTCGTAACCGTAACCTCGGCGGGTAAAGGCTGAAAGGCTCCAGTTACTCGGTTTCAACCTCGATATGGTCGGCTTCATTATTGCGCAAGGTCAGCGTTCCACCCATGACCCTGAGCGCCACGGGGTCGTTCAGCGGCGCGCGTTGCTTAATGATGATTTCAGTTCCGGGGACCAAGCCCATTTCCCGTATTCGACGTCCCAGTTCGCCGCCGACTTTAACGGCAACAATGGTTCCTTTCTGATTGATCGTCATTGTCCGCAGATTGATTCTGGCCATAGAGATATGCCTTGGTTACGGTTGTTGTTATGAGCACCCGGATCCGTGAGCGTTCGAGAACGGTGCAGATGCAAGTCGTCACGGACACAAGGGAGAAGTTAATGGAATTTCTTATAGGTGTGGGCGGCGCTTGTCAATCTTTTTATTTACGGCTTTCGCCTGTTCATTCTTGACAAACGATCAAAGAGCAATAATATGAAATACTGTCAATGATGAACGATGAGCGCGCGCAGCATATTTGACTTGAGCCGTTTGCCTGGTCAGCCCCGGGGTCTGCGGCTCGTTTGTCGGCAGTTTGCTAATTTTGGCTGCCGGACCGGCAAAAGACGGCCCATCAAGTTGTTAACCTGTTAAAATTGAAAACGAGTGATCGTATCATGATATCCATTCTATCTTTCCTGTTGCTATCCGGATTGCACCGGCGAACTGTGGCCCGGGAGAGAGGATTGTTCTGACTCAGCAGGAATAGTCGATATCCGACAAGCCACGGTTCAATATTGAACCGTGGCTTTTTTTTTGTAACCGTTCACCGGAGAGGCTGAAACATAGTCTCTACCCCAAACCTGTAAGAGTACCTCCGTGCCTCAGATGTGCCCGGGCAGGAGGGGGTCGCCCTCTATGCCGCACGTTCTGAGCGGGTGCAGATGGGGTGCGGTTGAACTCTTACTTGTTTTGACATGCGTGGGGAGCAAGAATGATGAAAGTCGAAAATTTAAAGAAATACCGTCCCTGCCAGCCGTCGGTTCAATTGCCGGACCGGACCTGGCCGGATATGACGATTAAAAAAGCGCCGGTCTGGTGCAGCGTCGACCTGCGCGACGGCAACCAGGCCCTGGTTCAGCCCATGAGCCTGGATGAAAAACTGGCGATGTTTCAGCTTCTTGTCGATATCGGTTTCAAGGAGATCGAGGTCGGTTTTCCCTCGGCGTCACAGGTCGAATTCGACTTTACCCGCTTGCTCATCGAACGTCGTCTCATCCCAGACGACGTGGTGATCCAGGCCCTGACCCAGTCGCGGGAGCACCTGATCAAGAAGACCTTTGAGGCCCTGCGCGGGGCCAAACAGGCCGTTGTCCACCTCTATAATTCCACTTCGACCCTGCAGCGGCGCGTGGTCTTTCAGATGAGCCGCCGGGAGATTATCGCTCTCGGCGTCAAGGGAGCGCGGTTGATTCGGGAAGAGGCGGCCGGGACCGACACCGATATCCGTTACGAATATTCGCCCGAAAGCTTCACCGGTACGGAGATGGATTTTGCCCTGGAGATCTGCGAGGCCGTGATGAATGAATGGGAGCCAGTCCCCGGGCGGCCGGTCATCGTCAATCTGCCGGCAACCGTGGAAATGGCCACGCCGAACGTCTATGCCGATCAGATCGAGTGGTTTATCAGGAATATGAAAAACCGGGGCAGCGCCATCATCAGCCTGCATGCCCATAACGACCGGGGTACGGCCGTGGCCGCTACCGAGCTGGCCCTGATGGCTGGAGCGGATCGGGTCGAGGGCACCCTTTTTGGTAACGGTGAGCGCACCGGCAATGTGGATATCGTGACCCTGGCCTTGAACATGTTTTCCCAGGGGGTGGACCCGGGCCTTGATTTTTCCGATATCAACCGGGTGATCGATGTCTATGAGCGCTGTACCAGGCTGCCCGTGCATCCCCGCCATCCCTATGCCGGTGAACTTGTGTACACGGCCTTCTCCGGTTCACATCAGGATGCGATCAACAAGGGCATGGCCGCCTTCGAGCAGAGCGAAGACGGCATCTGGGCCGTACCGTACCTGCCTATTGACCCGGAGGATGTCGGCCGGACCTACGAGTCGATTATCCGCATTAACAGCCAGTCGGGGAAGGGCGGAATCGCCTATGTCATGGACAAAGAGTTCGGTTTCAAGCTGCCCCGGGAGATGCAGCGGGAATTCGCCGCCATTATCCAGAAGGCGGCGGACGAGGCCCCGGGTGAACTGCCGACCGGGATGATCTACCGCACCTTTGAGAAAGAGTACCTGCTGGCGGCCAGGTGCTACAAACTGGGGAGCTTTGATGTCCTGAAAAGGAATATTGACCGGCAGGAGAATTTGTCGACAGCCGAGGTCGAGGCGGTCATCATGATGGATGGCGGAGAAGCGAAAATCAAGGCCGCCGGTAATGGTCCTCTGGATGCCTTCTGCCAGGCCCTGCGCCATGAGCTCGGCCTGTCCTTTACCCTGCAGGCTTATCACCAGCACGCCCTGACCGGGGGGTCATCCTCCCGGGCCGTGAGCTATATCCTGATTCGTGATGCGCAGGAGCGGGAATTCTGGGGCGCCGGCATAGACACCGATATTATCGTCGCGTCGATCAAGGCGCTGCTCAGCGGCCTGAACCGTTCCTGCACCGCGTCGTGACCCCGGCGGGGTCGCCTTCTCGAAGCTTGAGCAGGCGACGTCCCGCCTTACGGTCAATCCGGTTATCCCGGCTGCCGGTGCTGGGCGATTTTCTTGATCGTCTTGCGGAACTCCCACAAGTCCAGGGGTTTCGGTATAAAATGGTCAAAGCCCGCTGCCAGTAATCTCTTCACGTTACTGTCATAAACAAGGCCGGTACAGGCGAATATCGGAATGTGCGAGGTCAACGGATTCGATTTAAGGATCTTCATGGCATCAATACCATTCATGACCGGCATCTCGATGTCCATCAGGATAAGCCCCGGCATCTCCATTTTTGCGATTGCCACTCCCTCTGCCCCGTTCTGGGCCAGTGCGGTGGAATAACCGTCTTCCGTCAGGATATTTTCCAGGAGTTCCAGATTCTCGATCTGATCATCAACGATCAGGATTTTCATGATATCACCTGATGATTCTTCAAAATTCTTCTTTGGATCCACGCAAAAATAACTTCACATTTTCGCATCTCGGCCTGGAGCCGTCTTTTGTCGATATTTAATCGCTGAATCCAACCCAAATCCAGGCGACAATTCAGTGGACTTATTTTTTTGAGTGGACTCTTGAATCCCGCTCTTAACTCAATTTTTTGCGATTCATTATCAAAAAAATTCCTGCATGAAGGTTTTTGGTAACGCACAAAAAATAAATACTGTAAAATCTCATGTTATAAGAATAGACTTTCGCGCATTGCTATGCCGCAGTTCTTTCGCAACGTAACATGATGAAATTAAAAGATTTCAGAAAATTAACCTGTAAGGTTGGATTAAGATCCAGACGTTCGGTTCTTTCTATTGATACAACTGTAAGGAGAAAAAAGTCAACATAAAACACAACCTGTAGTTGTTAGACATTTTTCGTTTTTTATTCAAAGATGGAGGCAAATCACGTTGGAACCTTTTGGGAGACAACGCTTCGCCGCCAATCGAAAAATAAGGCAGCAATGGGGTGAAATATTGGCTACTCTTGATGAACTTATCGGACTAAAGATTAAAACCATACGCAAAGGCTCGGGAATGTCACAGATTGAATTGGCCGAGAAACTAGGTTTATCTTTTCAGCAGGTTCAGAAATATGAAAAAGGGGTGACCCGAATATCAGTCCTTCGTCTGCAACAGATTTCCGAGGCCCTCGGAGTGCCTATGGCCGTTTTTTTTGCCAAGGCGGACCGGACGCTGCAGGTAGCCGGCCCTGTTACGGCATACGGCGGAGAAGAGGAAGAAATTCAGGCTCCGTTCGACCGGGAGGGGATGATCCTCTTGAAACTGTTTCGACGGATCAAAAATCGCAGGATACGGGAAGGGCTTCTGAAGCAACTGCGTGGTATTATTGAATTGCAGGGGGAACAGTAATCTGAATCCGTGAGCGTTCGAGAACGGTGCAGATGCAAGGCGGCAACGATGTTGATTATCCTGGTGTGATATCAACGAGTTGCCAACGCAGCAGATGCGCCGTTATCGGGCGCCCCGCAGGGCGGCGCGGTGAAGACCAAAAAATGCGTTTATTCGGCGATAATACAATAAATTCTCTATATTGCATGGAGCATCACCTCAAGCCGTCACGGATTCAGGAGTAACAACCGCCAAGTTCACTGTCGATTTGACCCGCATGTCGAGGAAAGAGCATTTGTGAAGAAAATTAAAGATTTTCCGTTATTCAGACGCCCCCGGGAGAAACTGGTGAATCAGGGGGCGGAGGCTCTTTCGGATACGGAACTGCTGGCCGTTCTCCTTGGCAGCGGTGTAAAAGGCAACGGCGTCTTGCAGATGGCGCATGCCATCCTGCAGCGCTTTGATCGAAGCGCCGAACTGGACGTCAATGAACTCCTGGCCATCGATGGTGTCGGACTCGCCAAGGCGTGCCAGTTGATGGCCGCCCTGGAATTTGCCCGGCGCCGTTTTTTTCACAGCTCGACAGTGATCCGGCAGGCACGTGACGTGCTGCCGCAAATCTCGCATATTGCCGGGAAAAAGCAGGAATATTTTCTCTGCATCGCTTTGAACGGCGCCAAAGAGGTGATCGGCAACCGGGTAGTCACTATCGGTCTTCTCAATTCCACCCAGGTCCATCCGCGGGAAGTGTTTGCCGATGTCATTGCCGGCCGGGCCGATTCCGTCATCCTGGCCCATAATCACCCTTCCGGCGTCCTGGAAGCCAGCCCGGAGGATATTGCCGTCACCAACCAGATGCTTGAGGCCGGGAGTATACTTGGTATATCCCTCCTGGACCATATCATTATCACCAGGAACGGTTATCTTTCCTTTAAGGAAGAAGGGTTGCTCTAAAAAGGGGTGTATGGACCTGTGGGGGCAATGGGGGCGGAGGCCATCAGGCCCGCGGCGCAGTCTACGTGGCCGGTACAGAAAAAGAGTACGTCTGCGTGTCTTTCTTCTTGCATCTTCGGCAAACCCGGCAGCTGCATAATTCGGGTTTTAAAAGTCAGGCCCCAGTCTTGGTTCTCCGCAGCCCTCGTTCCTGGCCCCATGATAGTGACATAGGAGGCACCCGTTCGGGCCGGCGTGGTCATTGGTGTGGCAGCTATAACACAGGTCCTGATTACAAAAAGACTGTTCACCTGGTGGGCCGCACCCGGTCACCCTGTTGTTGTTGATCTCCTTTCGCAATAAATAGCTTGACGGCTTGCCGGCAAGGACCGATCCATGCGGCTCGTGGCAGTCCAGGCACGACAGGACGTAGTTTGATGCTACCGGTGTGGTGTTGTACGGAGAAATCACCGTACCTTTGCACGTGTAGCTTTCAGACCCCTCGCCGTTTATGCCGAAGTTCCTGGCTCTTTGCCCGTGCATGTCCCCTGATGAGCCCCAGTCTATGGCGGTAAGATAGCCGGCAGGCGTGTTGGGATTCATGGATGCGGACTGGGTGGTCGGCACCTGGTACTGGTGGCAGTCGAGGCAGAAGGTGACGTAGTCAGGGGTATCGGACCCATCCCTGATGGAGACGCCGCCGGGTTCATAGGTGCTGGTTGAATTGTAGTAGAAAGGGGAACGGTAGGTGGTGTATTTGTCCATCCGTTCGCCGGCATCGTCGCCCCACAGGTGTCCATGGTCAGTCGGCCTGGCAATGGCGGCGTACGTGGGATCTGAGGGGTGGGCCTTGTTTTGCTTGACAAGATGGGGATTGTGACACGCTGAACAGGGGTTGGATGAATCCTTGAAGAAGGGGAACTTAGTTTTGGCAAACCTCCAGACATCATATAAATTATGAGAAGATGAGTATGAAGTATTTGATCCGGCAACATAAGAGAGGGATCCCAGGTTAAAGGCCCCGATTATGTCCGTGACGCTGTCCGTGGGATAACCGCCGAAGGTATTGCTGTATTGCCGGTTGGTAATGCCGCCCTCACTCTGCACCGCCCCTGTAGAGATATGACAGTAGAAACAAAAGTCATCCGTTTGGGAGTACGGTCCGGTTGTCTTCCCGGAAAAGTTATTGGCAAACAGGGTGAAGGGATAGGGTCCACCGGTCGGCGTTGAGCCGTTAACGCTGGCATGTTGTTCATGACAGTGGGCACAGTTACCCCTTGCGTACCCTGCCGCGGCCATAGTGGACCTGTTGATCCCTATGGTATTGTTACCATGAACAGAGTTCAGGTAGGGGCCGGCTATAACCCTGCCGGGGCAGGACAGGATCAACAATGACAACAGGATAAACATGGTACACCCCTGGACTTTCATTATAAGGTTCCCCTAAATGTTGGATAAGGTGATCAGGGTAATAAGGCATTGCTTTTTTGGCGGTGGGCCGGGCGGGGAAAAAGAAACAATCTTAGTCTGTGTGACCACCGCAGTTCGGCCCCGGTATCTTCTTCCGTAGTTATTCCGGCGGGTATGAATTGCAATTTTCGGTTGTCATTGCAACTGCTGTCAACTTTTTTACCGTTGTTCTGCACAGCTCCACGGTCTGACTGGACAGCATGATTATTACAAAATAGTAAATTGTCTGTCAACCGTTTAGCTCGCCGGCAGTTGTGAAAAGCGTTGCCCTGCGGGCAGTTGCCGGCAAGTAGTGTTGTAAGGGCCGGGAGTGTCGGCGAGTCCGGAGAGGTATGCGGATGGTTCTGCGGTCCTTCCTCGTGGTCCTGCTGTGCATGGCGGTATGACTGATTCCCGGGAAACTTCAGTTGGGCCGTAATCGGTTTTTCCTTTGACAAAGCATTTTTTTTCGTATTAACATCCGGGAGTGCGAAGATGGGGGGCTGTTGATTCCGCTCCTGTCGGCTTTTTGGGAGCCGTGTCGGTAATATCAAGATGACTGGAGGGAAGAAGTATGAACAAGAAGGAATTGGTTGAATCAATGGCAGGTGCGGCGGATATCAGCAAAGCTGCTGCGGAAAAAGCGCTGAACGGCATGCTGATGTCGATTACCGCTGCCCTATCCGAAGGGGATAAGGTTACACTTGTCGGTTTCGGTACTTTTTCATCCGTCAAGCGCGCCAAACGGAAGGCCAAAAATCCGCGTACCGGCGAAATTATCAAAATCCCCGCCAAAAATGTTGCAAAGTTCAAACCGGGCAGCAAGCTCGCCGAAGCTGTAAAAAAATAATCTTTCCTGCAAGTCATATAAAAAAGCAGCCGGCATTGTTGCCGGCTGCTTTTTTTTTTGTAACCGCTTTGCCGAAGAGGTAGAATGGAGCCTGAATCCGTGAGCGTTCGGGAACGGTGCAGATGCAAGGAGGCCCTTGATGGTTCGTTTTATTCACACTGCCGATATTCACCTTGATAGTCCCCTGCAAGGACTTGAGGCCCATGAAGATGCGCCGGTTGAGGAAATTCGCGGCGCGACGAGGCGGGCCTTTGACAATCTCGTTGAGCTGGCCATCGAGGAGGAGGTTGATTTTGTCCTCATTGCCGGCGACCTCTATGATGGAGACTGGAAGGATTATAATACCGGGTTGTTCTTTGTTGGCCGTATGGGCCGACTGGACCGGGCCGGGATCCGGGTCTTTATTATTCTCGGTAATCATGATGCGGCGAGCCGGATCACCAGGACCATGCCCCTGCCGGACAATGTGACTCTTCTTTCCTCCCGGAAACCGCAGACAGTCCTGCTCGACGATCTTGGTGTTGCCATTCACGGGCAAAGCTATCCAAGCCGGGCGGTAACCGAAAACCTCGTTGCGCAATATCCCCGCAAAGATCCCGATTATTTCAACATCGGCCTTCTGCATACCGCCCTCACCGGCCGGCCGGGACATGAACCTTACGCCCCCTGTACGGTGGATGATCTTCTGGCCAAAGGCTATGATTACTGGGCGCTCGGGCATATCCACCTGCGGGAAGTCGTATCGGCAGAGCCCCTGATTGTTTTTCCGGGTAACATCCAGGGCCGGCATATTCGCGAAACCGGTGTCAAGGGAGCCACCTTGGTCACCGTCGAGGATGGTTGTATAACGGCGGCCGAACCTAAAGAGCTTGATGTGCTGCGCTGGGCCGTCTGCCGGGTGGATCTTGCCGGGTGCGAGACCGGGGAGGCGGTGTATGAGCAAGTCAGATCGGCCATGGCAAAAGAGCAAAGTGCGGCAGATGGCAGAACCCTGGCCCTCCGGCTGCATCTGCAAGGGGGATGCCCCCTGCATGCCGAACTGCATGCCCGTTCCGCCGGGTGGGTTGAGGAGTTTCGCGGTATTGCCGCCGGTCTGGGGAATGTCTGGCTGGAGAAGGTGAAATTCAACACCACCCGCAAGACCAGCCTGGAAGAGATCGTTGGTGAGGATACGCCTCTTGCCGGCCTGCTGCAGGCGGTGGAGGGGCTGGAATTCGGCGATGCCGCGCTGGCCGGGCTGGTGCCGGATCTCGCCAATCTGAAAACAAAACTGCCGGTGGAACTGTTGGCCGCGGACTCCCTGCTGGAGAGCCGGCCCGAACAACTGGCGGAACTGCGGGGTACGGTCAAGGAATTCCTGATTGCCAGGTTGATCCGGCACGGAGGGGAAACATGAGGCTCAGGCGTCTTGAACTCAAGGCCTTTGGACCGTTCACCGGCCGGACTCTCGAGTTCAACTCCGAAGAGCCGGGCCTCCACATTATTTTCGGCTTGAACGAGGCCGGAAAAAGCAGTTCCCTCCGGGCGCTCAAGGCCCTCTTGTA
>UOEY01000068.1_pt1 | contig 13305 bp, 10 predicted proteins | sample 1989501 | NCBI WGS metagenome assembly UOEY01 (sample SAMEA4712198, study PRJEB27164) | hydrothermal vent metagenome | biome: marine basaltic hydrothermal vent biome; feature: marine hydrothermal vent; material: mineral | place: Pacific Ocean | collected 2011-06-14/2011-07-23 | depth 1691 m | reverse complement strand
GAACAAGTCGCCCAAGGTTGTTTTACCTGTTTCGGGATTCCCGGATAATGATTGGAGTCAAGAACCGGCGGCAAGAGAGGAGCAACCCCTTTAAAAATCTTTGCTTTTAGTCACAAAAATGCTACATAGTGGTACAGAATGGCAGGAAAAAATCACTTGCTGAAAATTCAAATAAAAGGCAATCTACAGGCCCCGATTCGCAAACACAATGCCGGCATGTTTGTGGTAACCGACGATGTGTCTGCGGTAATAATCTCCGTCAGGCCCCGGCACTGATTGAAACCGATAAATAGCTCATGAAAAACGCATCCGACAAAACCTCTGCCGCCCCGCTCCGCGTTAAAAAGCAATACTTCACCTTTGCCGAGCCGCCGAACGAGATGCCCCTGGACTCCGGCGCTCGACTCGGCCCGATCACCCTGGCCTATGAGACCCTGGGCCGCCTCAACGCGGATAAAAGCAACGCGGTAGTCATCCTGCACGCCTGTTCCGGCGATTCGCACGTGGCCGGTTATTACGGGGATGACGACCCGCGTCCGGGCTGGTGGGAGAACATGGTCGGGCCGGGAAAACCCGTTGATACGAACCGCTACTTTGTCATCTGCTCCAATATCCTGGGCAGCTGCATGGGATCGACCGGCCCCTCATCCATCAACCCCAAGACCGGCAGGCCCTACGGCTTTGATTTCCCCATGGTCACCATCAGGGACATGGTCCGGGCGCAGAAACACCTGATCGACCACCTGGGCATCACCAGGATCATGTCCATGCTGGGCGGGTCGGTGGGCGGCATGCAGGTCCTGCGCTGGTGCACGGATTACCCGGAGATGGTGGCTTCCGCCATCCCCCTGGCCACGACAACCCGCCATTCCGCCCAGGCCATCGCCTTTGACGAGGTGGCCCGGCAGGCCATCATGGCGGACCCGGACTGGCAGGGCGGCAATTACTACGACGGCCCCGGACCACGGCACGGCCTGGCTGTGGCCCGCATGATCGGTCATATTACCTACCTGTCGGACGAGTCCATGCGCAACAAGTTCGGCCGGCGCCTGCAGAATCGCTCATCCCTGTCTTTTGATTTTGCCGGGGACTTCCAGGTCGAAAGTTATCTGCGTTACCAGGGCGCCAAATTCGTTGAACGTTTTGACGCCAACTCACTCCTGTACATCACCAAGGCCAGCGATTACTTTGACCTGGAACGCGACGACGGCAACGCCCTGCTCGACGAACGTCTGACCGCCACCAAGTTCCTGGTCATCTCCTTCTCGTCGGACTGGCTCTACCCGACCTACCAGTCCCGGGCCCTGGTGTCCAAGCTGAAAAAAAACGGCTGCGATGTCAGCTTCTGCGAAATCGACGCCCAGTGGGGGCATGATGCCTTCCTGCTGCCGAACAAACAGCTGGACTCAATCATCAGCAGCTTTCTGAACCGAATAGCCCATGAATCCCGAAACAACCCAGCTCGATAAAACACGATTTGACCTGCAGATTATCGCCTCCTGGATCGAACCGGGGTCGCGGGTCCTTGATCTCGGTTGCGGCCACGGCGACCTGCTCCTCCTGCTCAAGCAGTACAAACAGATCAACGGCACCGGTATCGAGCTGTCCGAGGAAAAAGTGGCCCGCTGTATCGAGCGGGGCCTGACCGTTCTGCAGGGTGATTTCAGCGAGGAAATCCTCGATTATCCGGCCCATCGTTTTGACTGTGTCGTCCTGAGCCAGACCCTGCAACAGGTCATGAATCCGAAAAAGCTGATTCCGGAACTGCTGCGCATCGGCAAACGGGTCATTGTCAGCTTTCCCAACTTCGGTCACTGGCAGGTCCGGCTCCAGGTCCTGCTTACGGGACAGGCGCCGGTTACGGGGCAGCTTCCCTACGAATGGTACGATACCCCGAACATCAGGGTGATCAGCATCAAGGATTTCAAACAATTCCTCAGGATGACCGGCATCAAGCCGGTCCGAGAAGTGGCCATCAACAGCCATCATCATGATGAAAATGGCCATATTATAAAATATTTAATCAATCTCCGGGCCACATACGGTATAATGATGCTGGAGCGGTCGGCATGAACACCGGCCGAAACAAGAGGCGCTTACGACATGAAACGTTTGAAGATTAGAGAAAAAGAGGAAATCGTTGCCGCCGCCGCATGCAACACCGATGTGCGGCCGGCGCAAGGCCATTTCAGCACGATTCCTCCCATAGTCAGGAAACTGACGGCCGGCTTTGCCTCCGGCAAGTGGTCCAGCCATAATGAACCGGTACCCATTCCTTCCAAGGAAGAGGTTGAGGCCATTGTTCTGCAGGCCCGGCAGATCCTGTTCCCCGGTTACTTTACGGAGATGATTCTCAGTCCTGAAAGCCTGGAATATTACCTGGGGCAGAAACTCAGCTCCTTTTATGAAAACCTGGCCCGGCAGATCAGTTCGGCCATCCGGCATGACTGTTTTCGCCAGAACCAGGCCTGCTCAAAGTGCGGCGAACGCTCCTATCAGATTGCCTCTGCCTGTATCAATGCCCTGCCCGAAATCAAGGATCTGCTCGAACTGGATATCCAGGCCACCCTGATCGGCGATCCTGCGGCCACAAACGCTGACGAGGTTATTTTCAGCTACCCCGGTTTTTTCGCCATCCTGGTATACCGGCTGGCCAATCGGCTGGTTGACCTGGGGGTGCCGATCATTCCGCGGATCATGAGTGAATACGCCTACAGCATAACGTCCATCGATATCCACCCGGGCGCCCAGATAGGCAACAGTTTTTTCATCGATCACGGCGCCGGCGTGGTTGTCGGGGCCACGACGGAGATCGGCAACCGGGTGCGGGTCTACCAGGGCGTGACTCTCGGCGCCCTGTCCCTGCCGCGCAACGCAGGCGTAAAACTTCGGGACACCAAGAGACACCCCACCATTGAAGATGATGTCATCCTTTATGCCAACGCCACCATCCTGGGCGGCAGTACGGTCATTGGCGCCCGGTCCATTATCGGCGGCAACGTCTGGCTGACCGAAAGTGTGGGGCCGGACACCAAGGTTCTTCTCAAACAACCGGAGCTGGTGTATATCGGCAAAAAACAGGCGAAGGCAGATGGAAACGTTTAAAGAGGATGTCACGCTGTCCGTGGGCTCCACTCCCCTCATACGACTGAAAAAAATAAGCGCGGGGCAGGGAATTGAACTGCTCGCCAAACTGGAATCGGGCAATCCGCTGGGCAGCGTCAAGGACCGGATCGCGGTAGCCATGGTGGACGCGGCCGAGCGGGATAACCGTATTGACAGCTCGACAACCATCATTGAGCCGACCAGCGGCAATACCGGTATCGGCCTGGCCTTTGTCTGTGCCAGCCGGGGATACCGGCTGCTTTTGACTATGCCGGAAACCATGAGCATGGAGCGGCGCAAACTGCTGCTGCATCTCGGCGCCGAGCTTATTTTGACGCCCGGATCATCGGGCATGAAAGGCGCCATTGAGCGGGCACAACTCTTGCTTGGCGAAATCGAAGGATCATGGATGCCGAACCAGTTTACCAATCCGGCCAATCCGGAAATCCACCGGACAACAACGGCAGTCGAAATCTGGGAGCAGACCGGCGGCCGGCTGGATATTTTTGTGGCCGGCGTGGGTACCGGCGGCACCATTACCGGTGTCGGCCGGATGCTCAAGGAGCGGCTGCCGGACCTGCGGGTAGTGGCCGTCGAACCGGCCGCCTCGCCTGTCCTGTCGGGCGGCCAGCCGGGACCGCACAAAATCCAGGGTATCGGCGCCGGTTTTGTACCGGCGGTCCTCGACCGCAGCGTCATTGACGAGGTCGTCCAGGTCACCGACGATGAATCCCTGCAGACAGCACGGCGGCTGGCCCGTCAGGAAGGCCTCCTCTGCGGCATCTCGTCGGGCGCAGTCGTGGCCGCGGCATTCAAACTCAAGACCGGCCCGAAGCAACACAAGGCGAAAAAACGAATTGTGGTCATCCTGCCGGATACCGGCGAGCGGTATCTGAGCACCGACCTCATGAAATGAAATAAAGGAATCCAGCTATGGGAAAAATTATTTCACTGAATATCAGCAGCAAAAAAGGCGTGAACAAGGAACCGGTCGCCGAGGTCCGGCTCCTGGTTGACCATGGCATCAAGGGTGATGCCCATGCCGGCAACTGGCACCGGCAGGTCAGCCTGCTGGCCCGGGAATCCATTGATGTCATGCGCGCCAAGGGGCTGGAACTCGCCCCCGGGGCCTTTGCTGAAAACATCACCACCGAGGGCATCGACCTGGTTCACCTGCCGGTGGGCACCCGGCTGCTGGCCGGCAACACCGAGCTCGAGGTTACCCAGATCGGCAAAAAATGCCACAAGGGCTGCGCAATCTTTCAGCAGGTCGGCGATTGTATTATGCCCAGAGAAGGCATATTTACCAAGGTCATCAGGCCGGGAACGATTCGCAGAGGGGACCCGATCCAGGTCCCGGATGCCCGGAAAACGGAAAAAATTTAGACCTGATCCATCCCTTATCGAGGCCCGGCTGAGGGGACCCGATGGGTCGAGGGGAGCTGCTCTCCGCCAGCGATTTTACATGGTCATGGCGCCGGAGGGCTCCTCTGACGGAACTGACTGTAGCGTTTCCCTGACGAATTTCGTCCATTCCGGCGGCGGGTCGGGGATTTTGAAACCGATCATCTTATACATTCCCCGGTTCGTTGCCCGTACCCAACACGGCTGCATGGTTATTTTGACATCACCGACAAGTCCATTAATCAGAGAAACACACTTTCCTTTAGAATCATCGAAACGGGCAGGAATCTTTGCTACCCGCAGACCGGTTGTGGATATATCCTCAACAACCCCGAGGAAGAGATTCCGGCCATCGTAGATATTCGACATCAGCGCCATGGTCTGATGCCGTTCACTGTTTCGGCGATTGGTCTTCATGATCCTTTCCATGTATGCTTGTTATTTATTTTATCATATTATTTTCAGGATTCAAGAAATTGTACCCATACTTTAAAAATAATCATCTTTTATGCCCGCAAACCGGAAAAGACCGGCAATGTTATCCGCCTCGCAAAAATCTGTACCACAATATGGCACAGAGCATACCACCTTATAACATAAAATCAAACAATTGTAAATAGCTTACAAAAACCTGACCAGGCACAAATTTTCCGGTTTCCATGGTCCTCAACCGGTCCTGCCACCGGGGTAGCCAGAAGCAATCAGAACCGTTTCAATTTGACAAGCGAGCGGGGGACAATTATAACCTTCCTGTTTTATGAACAAATTTAAAAATAGTGCTTGCCCGGGTCTCTGACCGACCGCACTCGTTACCTGTTATTCATCCATATTATGCCCTTCATGCTCAACTGCCAGGCCGTCAGCAAGGCCATCGGAGCCCAGCCGCTCTTTGATTCCATCACCTTTACCATCTCCAGGGGCGAGCGCCTGGCCCTCATCGGGGCCAACGGTTCCGGCAAGACAACGCTGCTGCGCATCCTCTGCGGGCTCGACACCCCCGACGGCGGCAAGGTCGCCCTGGCCGGGCACGTCCACCTCGGCTACCTTGCCCAGAGCAATCGTTTTGCCGGCGAGGCCACGGTGGCCGAGGTTATCGATGAAAACCTGAACGGCCTCGGCCTTGACGACACACAGCGCTACAACCGGGTCCATGCCATGCTCAGCCGGGCGGAATTCCCCGACCCTGAATGCCGGGTACGGACGCTGTCGGGAGGCTGGCGTAAACGGCTGGCCATCAGCCGGGTCCTGTCGCGCCGCCCGGATATCCTGGTCATGGATGAACCGACCAACCACCTTGACCTGGAGGGCATTCTCTGGCTCGAGAAACTCTTGAGCAGTTCCCTGCCGGAAAGCCCCTCCGCCTTTCTGCTGGTCAGTCACGACCGTCTCTTTCTGGAAAACATGACCAACCGGACCATGGAAATTTCCCCGGCCTATCCGGCTGGATTCCTGCGGGTAGATGGCAATTATTCAGAGTTTCTTGAAAAAAAAGAGGCCTTCCTCGCCGGCCAGCAGCAACGCGAACTCCGGCTCTCAAACCGGTTCAGACGCGAAACCGAATGGCTGCGCCGCGGCCCCAAGGCCCGAAGCACCAAGGCCAAGTACCGTATTGATGACGCCTGTCGCCTGCAGGAGGAACTCAAAAGGGTCCGGACCCGCAACCGGGCCCAGGGAAAGGTCGGGATTGATTTCGAGGCCACCAACCGTAAAACCAAAAAACTCCTTGAAGGCCGCGGACTGGCCAAGGCCTATGGCGACCGGACCCTCTTTGCCGGTCTCGACCTTGTCCTCTCCCCCGGCAGCCGGCTCGGCCTGCTGGGCCAAAACGGCTGCGGCAAATCCACCCTGATGCAGATCCTGGCCGATGTCGGCAGAGACAACGGCCTGGCCCCGGATGCGGGCTCCCTGCGGATCGCCGAAGGGGTCGGGATCGAGAGTTTCGCCCAGGACCGCAGCCGGCTCGATCTCTCCGCCACCCTGCGCCGGGCCCTGGCCCCGGAAGGGGAATCCGTCATCTACCGGGACCAGCCTCTGCACGTTGTTTCCTGGGCCAGAAAATTTCTCTTCAAGGCCGAGCAGCTGGACACGCCGGTGGGCAACCTCTCGGGTGGAGAACAGGCCAGGATTTTCATTGCCGACCTGATGCGCCGGCCAGCCGACATCCTCCTGCTCGACGAACCGACCAATGACCTTGACATTGCCTCGCTGCAGGTCCTGGAGGACAGCCTGCTGGAATTCCCCGGGGCCGTAGTCCTGGTGACCCATGACCGCTTCCTGCTGGACCGGGTCTGTGACCGGATCCTGGGATTTGACGGTTGCGGCCAGGTTTCATACTTTGCCGATTACGAACAGTGCTTTGCTGCCCTGAACGAGCAACGGAAACAACAGCGGCGGAACTCCAGCCGGCAGAAAAAAGCGAAAAAAAAGAACACCATGAAAACCGGCCGGCTCTCCTACCTGGACCAGCGGGAGTATGACGGGATCGAGGAAACGATCCTGGCCGCCGAGGCCGAACAGACCGAGCTGCAACGGCTCACGGAAGCCCCGGACACCGCGACAGACCCCGGCCGTTTACAGGAATGCTGGCAGAAAATGGAAGAGGTCCAGCGGCAGATAGAGCACCTGTATCGGCGCTGGGAAGAACTGGAAGCCAAAAAAAACAGCAGCTCCGGGCAAGGGCTTTAAAGCTGCCATTCAGACGGCGGCTGGCGGCCGGCGGCGTTGCCGGTGGCCGGCATACCGGGCGGCAAAAACCTTCCCGGCCCACTCACCAGGGCTGCCGATTACTGACCTGAATCCGTGAGCATCCGAGAACGGTGCAGATGCAGATAGCGAGCCTGCGAGACCTTCGAGGCAGCAACGAAGTCGATTATCCTGGTGTGATATCAACTTTGTTGCCAACGCAGCAGCTGCGCCGTTATCGGGCGGACCGCAGGGCGGCACGGTGAAGAATATAAAATGCATTTATTTGTCAATAATGCAATAAATTCCATAGGTTGCCAGGAATGCCACCTCAAGCCGTCACGGATTCAGGATTATGAATAGCTATCTTGTTTTTATCATCGCCGTTATCCTGATCGGCTACCTGCTTGAAAGCGTTGTCGCCCTGCTCAACCTGCGCTCCCTTGATCCCGAGCTGCCCGCCGAGTTCCAGGATGTCTATGACCGGGAAGAATATGCCCGGTCCCAGGAGTATACCAGGGTGACCACCCGTTTTTCACTGCTGCAGAACACGGTCATGACCGTTTTGACTCTCGGGTTCATCCTGTCCGGCGGCTTCAACCTGGTCGACCGGGTCGCCCGGAGCTTCGGCCTTGGCTCCATCGTCACCGGGCTTATCTTCAGCGGCCTGGTGTTCCTGATTTCGGCAGCGGCCGAACTGCCGTTTTCCGTCTACTCCACCTTTGTCATTGAAGAGCGGTTCGGTTTCAACACCACCACCGTCAAGACCTTTGTTCTCGACATCGTCAAGGCGGTGTTGCTGGGAGCCCTGATCGGTGGGCCGCTGCTGGCCTTTGTCCTCTGGTTTTTTGCAATCGGCGGCTCCCTGGCCTGGCTCTACTGCTGGCTGGCCGTGGTCGCCTTTACCGTGACCATCCAGTTCCTGGCCCCCGTGCTCATCATGCCCCTCTTCAACACCTTCACCCCGCTGGCCGATGGCGAGCTGAAGGAGGCCATCACGGCCTATGCCCGGGCCGAGCGATTCAAGATGAAGGGCATATACACCATGGACGGTTCCAAACGCTCCACCCGGCTCAATGCCTTTTTCACCGGCTTTGGCCGTTTTCGGAGGATCGTCTTTTTCGACACCCTGGTCGACAAGCTCCGGCCCGGCGAGATTGTTGCCGTCCTCGCCCATGAAATGGGCCATTTCAGACTCCGGCACATCTTCAAAATGATGGCCGCCACCATCATCCAGATGGGCATCATGTTTTATATCCTGTCTTTATTCCTCATGAATATGGGACTTTTTGCGGCCTTCGGCATGGAGCACCTCTCCATCTATGCCAGCCTCATCTTCTTCGGTTTCCTCTATGCGCCGATCTCCCTGCTCCTGTCCATTGTCGCCAATTATTTCTCCAGGCGCCACGAGTACGAGGCCGACGCCTACGCGGTCACCAGCACCGGCCGCCCTGACGCCATGATCAGCGGCCTGAAGAAGTTATGCGTGACCAATCTCGCCAACCTGACGCCGCACCCGCTCAATGTCTTTCTCAACTACAGCCATCCGCCGGTATTGGCCCGGATCAAGGCAATCCGCGCCCTGGCGGAGAAGAACACGCCAGGGCAACAGGGCCGGGCAAACTGTCAACTATGTAACCGGCCTTTTGCGCCCGGGGACCTGGCCAGGAGCACCGCTTCGAACCGCCTGCTGTGTCCCGGCTGTCTCGCGGAAGAGAACAACTGCGGTTGCACGGATGAATAAAACCTGGATCCGTGAGCGTTCGAGAACTGTGCAGATACAAGGTAAAAACAACCTGGCACAATCAGCCTCCCCGCGCTTTACGGATCAAGCTGATTTTTCCTTTACGACACTGTCATTATTGACTTATATCAATTCGGCATGGTGTACATGCAGGTAAGCTGTAGAACATGAAGACATCGGCCGCCGCGATAAAAAAAATTGTCGTCGACCGGCACCGGATTCCGGCCCTGCGCCGGCTGGTCCAGGCCGGTTTCGGCCTTTTTACCCTGTATGCCGGTTACCGGTTTTATCTTTTCTTTCAGTGGGCCGCCGGCCGCTCCCCGATCTTTGTCCCCAGTCCGCCGGCCGTGGAGGGCTTTCTGCCGATCAGCGCCCTGGTGGGCCTGAAGCGCTTGGTGCTGACCGGCGAATACGACCCGGTGCATCCGGCCGGCCTGACCATCTTTCTGGCAGCGCTCGTCATCGCCTTTCTTTGCCGGAAGGGATTCTGCGGCTGGATATGTCCGGTCGGCTTTGCCTCCAACCTGGCGGCCAAGCTGGGCGGGCGGCTCAGGATGCGGTTCCGGCCACCGGCCTGGCTCGATTTCCCCCTGCTGGGGCTCAAGTATATCCTCCTGGCCTTTTTCTGTTACCTGGTTCTCTGGCGCATGAACCTGGAGCAGGTCACGGCCTTCCAGCGCTCTCCCTATAACATGGTGGCGGCGGGCAAGATGCTGTCTTTTTTCCTTGCGCCCAGCCGTCTTGCCGGTGGCATCCTGCTGTTTCTTGGCCTGGCTTCCCTGGTGATGCGTAACTTCTGGTGCCGCTACCTCTGTCCCTATGGCGCCCTGCTGGGCCTGGTGGCCCTGTTCAGCCCCCTTCGCGTCCGCCGGGATGCCGGGCAGTGTATCGACTGCAAAAAATGCGAAAAAGTCTGTCCCGGAGCGATCAAGGTCGCGGAAAAAGAATGGGTGTGGAGCAGCGAGTGCGTAGGGTGCATGGAGTGCGTGGGGGTCTGCCCGCGCGAGGATTGCCTTACTCTTACCGGGCCGGGCCGGGTCCGGCTGCCCGCCCAGGTTCAGCCCCTGACGGTCCTGGCTGTTTTTTTCCTTTTCTGGCTCGCCGCCGTCCTGAGCGGACACTGGCAGAGTGTCATCCCGCCCGCGGTGTTCAAACAATTTTACGGCATGATGTTCAGTCTGCCCCCTGCCGGCATCTAATAACCCTTTTTGCCCGGTCTTTATCCTGTCCGGTCATTGCCGGTTCAGGAGGACGCAGGACCGGACTCCACCGGCAACGCCCCGGCACCATCCTGCCCGGTATGCCTGGCCGCCAGCAGCATATACATAGCCGGCACCACGAAGAGCGTGAACAGGGTACCGATGGAGAGGCCGGAGGCAATGACCAGGCCCAGGTTGTAACGGCTGACGGCGCCGGCACCCGTGGCCAGGATCAGCGGTACCACCCCGAGCACCATGGCCGCGGTGGTCATCAGGATCGGCCGCAGCCGGATGACCGCCGCCATCTCTATCGCTTCGCGTCTGCTGTGCCCCTGGCGTTGCAGGTTGTTGGCGAATTCGACGATCAGGATGCCGTGCTTGCTGATCAGGCCGATGAGAGTGACCAGGCCGACCTCGGTATAAATGTTGAGGCTGGCGCCGCCGACGCCGAGGCTGATAAAGATCAGCGCGCCGCAGATCGACATCGGCACGGTAACCAGGATAATGACCGGATCGCGGAAACTTTCGAACTGGGCCGCCAGGGCGAGAAAAATGATGATCATGGCAAAGAAGAAGGTGACGAGCAAGGCACTCGACTCCTGCACAAACTGCCGCGACTGGCCGGCGTAATTGATCGAATAACCCTGCGGCAGCGTCTTTTTCGCCAGCTGTTTGAGATAGTCCAGGGCCTGGCCCTGGGTAACACCCGGGAAGGCCACCCCGGAGATGGTCGCGGCGTTCTGTTGCTGGAAGTGGTCCAGCGATTCCGGCACCACCGAGTTCTCGATATGAGCGACAGTCGAGAGGGGAATCGACTTACCGTCGGCGCTGCGGATGTAGTAATTTTTCAGCTGATCGGTATTAAGCCGGTAGCGCTGCTGGACCTGCGGAATCACCTTGTAGGAGCGGCCGTCGAGGCTGAAATAGTTGACATAGCCGCCGCCGAGCATCGCCGAAAGGACGCTGCCGACATCGCGCATCGAGAGCCCGAGTTGGGCGGTCAGGTTGCGGTCGATGACCACCTGCGCCTGCGGCAGGTCGTACTTGAGGTTGCTGTCGAGAAACATGAACATCCCGCTGCGCTGCGCCTGCTGCAAGAACCTGGACGCTACCTGGTTCAACCGGTTGAAGGGGTCCGTGGTCTGGATGACGAACTGGATCGGCAGGCCCCGGCTGCCGGGCAGCGGCGGGGGTTGAAACGCCACCACCCGGACCCCGGCGATATGGCTCAGTTGCCGCTGCAGGACCGGCTGCAGGTCGTTGCTGGTTTTCGTCCGCTCATCCCAGGGCTTGAGCACCATGCCGGCGATGGAGGTGCCCGGCATGTCGAGCTGGAAGACGTGGTCGGTTTCGGGATGTTTGGCAAAGGTCTGGTAGACGGCATGGGAGTAGAGCTGCCGCTGTTGCAGGGTAGCGTTCGGAGCCGAGGTGGACGCGGTGATGATGACCCCCTGGTCCTCCTGGGGGGCGAGCTCGGATTTCGCGCCGGCGTAAAGAAAATAGATGCTGCCGAGGACGATCAGCGCAAAGACCACCGTCACCGGGAAGTAGTTCAGCGTCCGGTGCAGCAAGCCCTGGTAGCGCTGGCGCAGGGCCTCGAACCGGCGGTCGAGAAAGACCACCAGCCTGGCCTGCCAGCCTTTCTGCTGAGAATCGTAGGGTTTGAGCAGCCGCGAGCACATCATCGGCGACAGGGTCAGGGCAACGACCCCCGAGATGGTCACCGCGGCAGCCAGGGTGAAGGCGAACTCGGTGAAGAGCTTGCCGGTGAGCCCCCCCATGAAACCGATCGGGATATAGACGGCCACCAGTACCACGGTCATGACGATGATCGGGTTGGCCAGTTCGCGGGCCGCGGCAATGGCGGCTTCCCGCGGCCGGGCCCCTTGTTCGAGGTGGCGGTTGACGTTCTCGACGATGATGATGGCATCATCGACCACCAGGCCGATGGCGAGAACCAGGGCGAGCAGGGTCAGCAGGTTGATGGAAAAATTGAACGCCAGCATGATAGCGAAGGCACCGATCAGCGACAGCGGGATGGTGATGGTCGGAATCAGCACCGAGCGGAATGACCCCAGGAAGGCGAAGACGACCAGGGTCACGATCAACAGCGCCTCGGCCAGGGTGAACTCCACCTCGGTGATCGAATTGCTCACGAACTTGGTCGAATCGTAAATGATCTGCCCGTTGAGTCCTTCCGGCAGCTGTTTCTGGATAGCCGGAAAAATCTTGCGGACCTGCCTGGTCACATCGAGCAGGTTGGCCGCCGGCGCCACCTGGATGCCGATGTAGACCGCCTTCTGCCCGTCAAAGGCCACCTGCGATTCGTAGTTGTCCGCGCCCAGGGTTACGTTGGCGACGTCCTTGAGGCGGACAACGGCGCCGTTACGCTGCTTGATGATCAGGTTGCGGAAGGCCGCAAGGGAATGGAGACTGGTGGAGGCGGTCAGGTTCACCTGGACCATCTGGCCCTTGGTTCTGCCCACGGCGGAAAGATAATCGTTGCTGGCCAGGGCATTCCAGACATCGGCCGCCGTGAGGCCATAGCCCGCGAGCTTCCGCGGGTTGAGCCAGGCGCGGATGGCAAAGAGCTTTTTCCCGAGAATCTCCGCCGTCTGCACCCCGGCAATCGCCTGCAGTTTTGGCTGCACCACGCGGACCAGGTAATCGGTGATCTTGTTCGGAGTGAGTACTTTGCTGTTGAAGCCGATGTACATGGCATCGATCGTCCGCCCGACCTTGACGCTCAGCACCGGCTGCTGGGACTGGGGGGGCAATTGGTTGCGCACGGCGTTGACCTTGGTGTTGATTTCGGTCAGCGCCTTGTCGGTGTCGGCGTTGAGCCGCAACTTGACGGAGATGACGCTCAGGCCCTGGGTGCTGGTCGAGGTCATGTAGTCGATACCGTTGGCCTGGGCGATGGAGTTCTCCAACGGCGTGGTGATGAACCCGGCGACCAGGTTAGCGTTGGCCCCGGTATAGGCCGTGGCCACCGTGACCACGGCATTCTCCGTGCGCGGAAACTGCAGGATCGGCAGCATGCCGATAGAACGCAGGCCGAGCACGAGGATAAACAGGCTCAAGACCGTCGCCAGCACCGGCCGCCGGATGAAAATATCGGTGAATTTCATCAATCTCTCCCGCTTACTCGTCCCTGGGGGTCGGCGCGGC
>UOEY01000092.1_pt1 | contig 13336 bp, 14 predicted proteins | sample 1989501 | NCBI WGS metagenome assembly UOEY01 (sample SAMEA4712198, study PRJEB27164) | hydrothermal vent metagenome | biome: marine basaltic hydrothermal vent biome; feature: marine hydrothermal vent; material: mineral | place: Pacific Ocean | collected 2011-06-14/2011-07-23 | depth 1691 m | reverse complement strand
CACGGATTCAGGTGTAAGAAAATAAGTGTAACAATATTACGATCCATTATCTGCCAGACGAAATTTTCATCCCCTAATATATTGACAAATATGAGGTATATACTTAGGGTTCATCAATTATCACAATAAAATCCAGCCCCAATTCAGGAACCGGGCTACGGACTTTTTCTTGCGCGGCCCGCCCCTGAGTTCCAGAGCCCACTCCATCCATACGGGGTGTTGTTCTCTCCGACAATATCGATGGGGTCAGCCTGCGAGTCTCCAGGGGTGCAGGCCGACAAAAACAAAAAAGGAAAAAACATATGTCAATGCCGGAAAACTACATCAAAAAACAAACTTTTCTCATCGGCCTGGCCGTCTCGCTGATCATCGGTTTTTTAGGCGGCGTGGCCTTCAGCGTATACAAATCACCAGATAGCGTTCCCGTCGCACAATCACCGCCGCCACAGCCGCAGAATCAATCTGCCGGGAACATAGCGTCCCTGGAACATGCGACCAGGGAACATCCGGACAATGTTGAGGCCTGGATTCAGCTCGGCCATGCCTATTTTGATTCCAACCAACCAGCTAAAGCAATTTATGCCTATAACAAATCCCTCGAACTCTCTCCCGATAGCCCTGCGGTACTGACCGATCTCGGGGTAATGTACAGAAGGAACAACCAGCCTCGACAGGCGATTGCCGTATTTGACAGGGCATTGCGGATTAATCCTCGCTTTGAACCAGCCCTGTTCAACAAGGGAGTTGTCCTGCTTAATGACCTGAATGAAACCGGCAGCGCCATCCGCTCCTGGCAGCAACTGCTGAAGATAAACCCCTTGGCCGCGGGGCCGAATGGAGAAACGGTCTCGAAGATGATCAGTAGCCTTGCGGCCCGGAGCCGAAAATAATCCGGGAGAAAGAATCCTTTCCGGTTGCTATTTTCAACCTGTTATCACCTTTCCAGCCACGCCAACCCAATGCCGATTTTATTGCTTCAAGCTTGACAGGAAATTGCAATAACTTTATGTTAAGAGACTATTCGCAAGGATTCGCGCAAAAAATAAGTTCACATAATCGGCGCCGGAATTGAGATCGAATTTCGCGGTTGAGAATCGACCAAAGCCGACCCGGTGCCGGGCGCTCACAGTGAAATTATTCTTTTGCCTGCCTCCCTTGTAATACTTTGTGACAATTTATTCAGATACACGAAGCAACAGACAACGATAGCGTCAAACTGAAGGAAGGGATATTCGATGAAAAAAATGACCGGCGCACAGGCAATCGTCAAGTGCCTGCAGGAAGAAGGTGTTAATCTCATTTTCGGCTTTCCGGGAGGAGCAGTCATTGACCTGTATGACGAACTTCTTGATTCGGATATTACCCATATCCTGGTGCGTCACGAGCAGGGTGCCGTTCATGCGGCAGACGGCTATGCCCGGGCAACCGGCGGAGTCGGGGTGGCCCTGTTGACCTCCGGCCCCGGTGCGACCAACGGGGTTACCGGCATTGCCACCGCCTACATGGATTCAATTCCGCTGGTTGTGCTGACCGGCCAGGTCCCGCGCGCCCTGATCGGCAACGATGCCTTTCAGGAAGTCGACATCGTCGGTATTACCCGGCCCTGTACCAAGCATAACTACCTGGTCAAGGACCCGGCAGACTTAGTCCCGGTCCTGCGCGAGGCCTTTTATCTCGCTGCTTCCGGCCGGCCCGGGCCGGTCCTCATCGATCTGCCCAAGGATGTGGTTGCTTCAAAGGTCAACTTTCCCGAAAAAAAGAAGATCAAGATGCAGACCTACCAGCCAAACTACGAGCCCCATCCCGGCCAGGTGGAAAAGGCCTGTCGGGCGATGCTGAAGGCCAAGTCCCCGGTTCTCTATGTCGGCGGCGGCGTTATCCTCTCCAACGCCAACAAGGAATTGACCGACCTGGCGCAGAAGCTGAATCTTCCCGTAACAATGACCCTCATGGGGCTTGGCGGCTTTCCGGGCACCGACCCGCTGTCACTCGGCATGCTCGGCATGCATGGCACCTACGCCGCCAACATGGCCGTCGCCAAAAGCGACCTGCTCATTGCAGTGGGCGCCCGCTTTGACGACCGGGTGACAGGACGGCTGGACGCCTTTGCGCCACACGCCAAGATCATTCATATCGACATCGACCCGACTTCTATCAGCAAAAACGTCGGGGTTGACATCCCCATTGTCGCCGACTGTAAATTGGCCCTGCAGGCCATGAACACCTGGTTTGACCGGCTCAAGGATTTTGCCCCCAGGGACTATGCCGACAGACATCAGCCCTGGATCGAACAGATCAACGCCTGGCAGCAAGAGCATCCACTGACCTATCATGAGGAAGGGGACATTATCAAGCCACAGTATGTTGTCGAAAAACTCAATGAACTGACCGGCGGCGATGCCATCATTGCCACCGAGGTCGGCCAGAACCAGATGTGGGCGGCCCAGTTCTACAAGTTCAACAAACCGCGCCATCTGCTGACATCGGGAGGCCTGGGCACCATGGGCTACGGACTGCCGGCGGCCATCGGCGCCAAACTGGCCTATCCCAACGCCACGGTTATTGATATTGCCGGAGACGGTTCCATCCAGATGAATATCCAGGAACTCGCTACCGCCAAGCAATGGGGGGCGCCGGTTAAAATCGCCATCCTCAACAACGGCTACCTGGGCATGGTTCGCCAATGGCAGGAACTGTTTTACAACCGCCGTTATTCCGCCACCGTCATGGAGGTCACTCCGGACTTTGTCGAACTGGCCAAGGCCTATGGCGCGGTCGGCTTGCGGGCCAAGACCAAGGATGAGGTCGAGCCGGTCATCAAGGAGGCTCTGGCGACCGACAACCTGGTAATCATGGATTTCATTGTTAACCGTGAGGAAGGGGTATACCCGATGGTCCCGGCCGGCAAGGCCACCACGGAGATGTTGCTTGTCTAGTGTCCGTCCAAACGAAAATACCCCGCTGCCTGCTGACGGGCAGTGTTTAACTTCGAGACTGTTATAGGATCAGATCAATGAAACACACACTTTCGGTTCTTCTTCTGAATAAGCCCGGTGCCCTGTCCCGGGTAACCGGCCTGTTCAGCGGCCGTGGCTTCAACATTGAAAGTCTGAGCGTGGCCGAAACCCTGGATTCCAAGGTTTCCTGCCTTACCCTGGTCACCCATGGCGATGAATCAATTATTGAACAAATCACCAAACAGCTGCATAAGCTGATCGACGTAATCAAGGTTACCGACATCAGCGAAGGTGAATTCGTCGAGCGGGAAATGGTCCTGATCCAGGTCAAGGCCGAAGCAAATACCCGGGCCGAGGTCCTCCGCATTATTGACATCTTCCGCGGCAAGGTCGTTGACGTCAGCCCCACAACCTATACGGTGGAGATGACCGGGCCGGAAAGCAAAATCAAAGCGGTGATCGATATCCTGCGCCCCCTTGGCATCAAAGAGATCATCCGTACCGGCACCATTGCCATGGCAAGGGCTCCCAAAAAATAAAAACCATGTTCAACATCCGAACATCAACCGGACAGAGCCTGGCCGTAGCAGCGATCATGGTCTGTTCGGTTCTCGACCTGGAAGCCTCCGCTTATTAAGCAGAACGCGCCGATTACATGAAACAACCAAGGATTTCTCTCGCCCGCGAAGGCTATCCCTTTATCCTGTTCAGCGGTTTCATCACCCTGATCTGTGCTTTACTTGCCTATCATATCGCCGCCCTGGCCGGACTGGCGGTGACCGGATTTATAACCTGGTTTTTCCGGGACCCGGCCCGGGTTGTTCCGGACCGCTCCGAGGCCCTGGTTTCCCCGGCTGACGGCAAAATCATTCTCATCGAAAAGATATTTGACGACCGCTTTTGCCAGGATAATGTTCTTAAGGTTTCAATCTTCATGAACATTTTCAACGTCCACGTTAACCGCATCCCCTTTCCGGGACAGGTCGAGAAAGTGACTTTCAAGCCCGGCGCCTTTTATTCCGCCGATTCCAAACGCGGCGCCCTGCACAACGAATACTGCGCCCTCACAATCATGACCGACGGCAAGCAGCGATACGGGGTGGTCCAGGTCGCCGGTCTTATTGCCCGTCGCATTGTCTGTCGAGCGGAGAAAGGAGACCGGGTGCAAACGGGGCAGCGCTACGGCCTTATTCGCTTCGGCTCCCGGGTCGACCTCTACCTGCCGCTCCACGTGGAGCTTGAAATCAGCAAGGGCCAGAAAGTCAAGGCCGGCGAGACGGTACTCGGCCATATGAATCGGCTCAGCGCCTGAAGAACACTGTTCATAGTCATACTATGGATTCGTTGGCCTGCTTACCCGAATATGGGGCATATCTGAATAGTTACAGTTACATATTCCTGAATCCATGAGCGTTCGAGAACGGTGCAGATGCAGATAGCGAGCCTGCGAGACCTTCGAGGCGGCAGCGATGTTGATTATCCTGCTGTGATATCAACTTTGTTGCCAATGCAGCAGATGCGCCGTTATCGGGCGCCCCGCAGGGCGACGCGGTGAAGACCAGGAATGCATTTATTTGGCAATAATGTATATAAATTCCGCATATTGCATGGCGTATCACCTCAAACCGTCACGGATTCAGGATATTTTATTTGAATTCTGCCCTGCCAATAACTACAATATCCATATAGATAAAGAGAACATTCGACAGGATGTTCACAATGGATGAGGTGTCCATGGAGACAAGTACCAATTCAAAATTTTTACCCCTGCCATGCATGCTGACCTGCGCCAGCCTGTTCAGCGGTTTTTATTCGATTATCGCCGCCATTAACGGTCATTACTTCACGGCGGCCGTCGCCATTCTGGTCGCCATGGTATTCGACGGTCTTGATGGCCGTGTTGCCCGGATGACCCGCTCGACCAGCCAGTTCGGCATGGAGCTTGACTCGCTCTGTGACCTGGTTTCCTTTGGCGTGGCTCCGGGCCTGCTGGCGTATCTCTGGGCTCTGACCCCGTATGGGCGTTACGGCTGGCTTGCCGCCTTTCTCTATGTGGCGACAACCGCCCTCAGGCTGGCACGATTCAACTCACAGGCGGAGACCACCGGCCCCGACTTTGTCGGCCTGCCCTGTCCGGCCGCAGCGGGAATGATTGCCACGACAGTGATGTTCAGCAGATTTCTCGGCGCCACCGGCACCGTCAAACACCTCTCCATCCTCCTGTTGGTGTACGTCCTCTCGTACCTGATGGTCAGCAACCATCGCTATCTCAGTTTCAAGCAGCCGCACATCAAAAAAGGCAAGGTGTTCCAGCTGGTTGTCGGCATGCTGTTGCTGCTGATTCTCCTGGCCACCGAGCCCCCGGTCACCCTGTTTGGAGCCATTCTCGTCTATATTATCTCCGGTCCGGCCATGGCCCTGTATCAATTTGCCACCAGAAAAAAACTGACAGAGGATCACTATCCGTCATAACCGGGTAAAACAAAACACTGCAGGCCGGGGTTGTTTTCCCGCCATCCTGACTGACTGACTGACCAATTCATTGCGTATCACCGGTGGCACGGCCCGAAGCCGAAAATTGACCTGCCCTGGATCAGGCCGGCACAGCGCGATCCGGCCAACCACCGACCGGGTTCGTGAAGCCTTATTCAGCATCCTGAACGAATACGTTGACGGGGCCGCCGTTCTTGATCTTTTTTCCGGCACCGGCGCCCTTGGCCTTGAGGCACTCAGCCGGGGAGCGGCACATGCGGTTTTCGTCGACCGATCGCCCCGGTCCCTGGAGCTTATCCGCATGAATCTGCAGCTCTGCTTCGAACAACCGCCCGCAACGATCATGCGCCTTGACCTGAACAAGGACTCCGCTTTTCAGGCCCTGGGAAACAAATTCTCCGCTCATCACCCGTTCGACCTCATCTTCCTTGACCCGCCGTACGAGAAAAAACTGGCGGAAAAGACACTGTTAATGGTAGAAAAAACAGGTCTTGCAGCGCCGGACGGCCGGATCATCGCCGAAGAACGGTGGACCGAAGAACTGCCGGAGGCCGTCGGCCGCCTGCGTTTGTGGAAAAAACGTCGTTACGGAGAAACGGGCATCCGGATCTACCGGCTTGCCACCTGACAAAACCTCAACCATTCTGTTTATCATGTCTCATCACAACCAGCGGCCAAACGAACATCCTGCGGAGAGTCCTTCGATAGCCGTCTATCCGGGCACCTTTGACCCCATTACCAACGGCCATATTGATATCATCAAACGCGCCCTGCGGCTCTTTGACCGAATCATCATCGTCATTGCCGTTAATACGGAGAAAAAACCCCTCTTTTCCACGACCGAACGTATCGAGATGATCAAGCGGTGTTTTTCGGATTATAACGGCAGAATCGGGGTGGACACCACGGCCGGACTTATCGTCGACTATGCCATGCAGAAAAATGCCCGCGCCATAGTCCGCGGTTTAAGGGCGGTATCCGATTTTGATTACGAATTTCAGCTGGCCCTCATGAACAGGAAACTTGAACGTAAGATTGAAACCGTTTTTTTGATGACCGGCTTCCGCTGGATTTTTATCAGTTCAAGCATCATCAAGGATGCGGCCAGGCATGGCGGCAATGTCGACGGCGTGGTGCCGGACCATGTCCGGTTGGCCCTGCAACAGAAGTTCCGCTGACTCACGCCTCCTTCCCGCCATGGACCAAACGAGACCAACGCCGGGCATCAACCGCCGTCACCTTCTGATCAGGGTGACCCAGGGGGTCCTGGCGGTTACGGCCCTGGCCCTGCTCCGGCCGCTTTTTCGTTTTACCGGCTTCACGGTCAAGCGCAAACCGCGCCATATCGTTGTCCCTAAAACGCTGCCGGCCAGGAGCGTCTACACGGAACATGACTTTATCCTCTTCATCCTCGCCCGGGGACCGCTGGCCGTTTCACGAATCTGCACCCACCTCGGCTGCCGGGTCAATTACCGTAAACAGCTGGGACTCATAGAATGCCCCTGCCACCAGAGTCGATTCACCCGCGAAGGCAAACGGGTTGCCGGTCCGGCCAAGCGCAACCTGCCCGTTTATCCGGTCAAGATTATCAAGGATAACAACGGCAAGGTAACAGGTTACATGGTGACCATATGATCAGTCAGGCCGTGAAGCGGCCCTTTGGCTTGCTCAAACAGAAGGCCCTGGCCGTGAACTGGGGCGGCCAGGCCCTGATCAGTCTCTACATCTCCATTTTATCAGGCCTCGTCATTGCCCTGCAGTACAACACGGCGGAACCATTCTACTCCACAGCCACCATCGAAATCATTGTGCCCTACGGTGATTTCTGGCGCTCCCTGCATTACTATTCCAGCCAGGCCTTCATGCTGCTGTTGCTCTGCCACCTGGCCGCGGCGATCTGGGAGAACAACCATTATTACAGCCGTCTTGCCTGGGTCCGGTTAACGCTGAGCGTACCCGTAGCGCTGCTGCTGCTCTTTACCGGTTATATCCTGCGCAATGATGCCACCGGTGCGGCGGCCGGCGCCATAGCCGAACATATCACCCTGTCTATTCCGCTCATCGGCCGATGGCTCAACGATATTTTTCTGGCCATTACGGCCAACGGCCTCAGAAGGGTTTACGTCAACCACCTGATCGGCCTGATCGTGCTGGGCGGTTACTGCGTCTGGCCCCATCTCCGGCGCTATACCAGCCGCTGGCGGGACCATCTGCCGCTGATCCTTCTCTTCCTGCTGCTCGCCACTCTCCTGCTCGCGCCCATGGAACCGGACAAGTTCGGTCTCCTGCACATTGCCGGCCCCTGGTTTTTCCTCGGCCTCCAGGAGCTTCTCCGCACCGTCCAGCCGTTCTGGGCCGGCGTGGTGTTTCCGGCCGCCATCGTCGTCGCCCTGTTGACCCTGCCGCGGGAAGGGCGGGAACGCTCTCTTTACCTGATCTTCATCGGCCTCTGGTTTGCCATTTATACTGTTCTCAGCGTTATCAGTTACTCCCGTACCTGAGTCGGTGCGTAAAAATAACCTGGACATCTTGCATCTCATCTTCAGGCGATCTTTGGCCGATTCTCAATCGCACAATCCGTGGGCATAGCGTTGCTACGCCTGCGGTTGTGCTCAATCGGCTCAACCAAATCTCACCTAAATCTGAGCGCAATCTTGGCCAACTTATTTTTATGCGCCTTCTGAGAATCAGAACTCGGGCACCCCCTGCTCATTTTCGCTCAGGCCGACAACGATAATCCCGGCCTTTTCGGCCGCGGCGACCATGGCCCCCCGGTCAAAAACCAATGACTGGCCGGCCTCCACCGCCAGGACACTGCCACGAACGCTGGCCAGGGCTTCGATGGTCTGCACCCCGGTCGCCGGCAGGTCAAAACGGAAGTCCTGGTCCGGTTTTTTGAGCTTCACCACCACGGCTCCAGAGCCGGCCAGGCCGCCGCCCCTGAGAATGGCGGCGTCCGTGCCCTCAATGGCCTCCACCGCCAGGACACTGCGGCCCCGCACCACGACACACTGGCCGATATCGAGACGGCCGATCTCCCGGGCGATCCGCCAGCCGAAACGAACGTCCTCCATCTGCCCGGCACCCGGTTTGTTCCTGGTCAGAACGCCTTGGGGAAACAACAGGTGCTCCAGGTAGCAGGTAGAGGCGAGAATCTGGATCCCTTCATCCTCAAGGGCTCGGGCAACGGCACGGAGAATGGCATCATCCTGACGGGTGTCGATTTTATTCCACAGGCTCAACCCCTTCAAATCCGGCAGCACATCCTTGAAAATCCGGGTTTTGGTGATGGTCCCGGCAAAAACGGCCTGGCGGACGCCCTGGCTGTGAAAAAACTTGATGATCCGGCCGAGTTGCCCGAGCTTCACCCAACAGGTGACGTCAACGGCATCCTCAAGCTCAGGCGGGGATTCGCTCAGGTGGCCGACGGCCGCAACCCTTTTTCCCCTTGCCCTGGCCGCTTCGGCAAAGAGCAGGGGAAACTGGCCGCCGCCGGCAATAAGTCCAATCACGGAATTCATCGGTTTCTGCAATTCCTCGGCCATCAATCATCAAGTGTACGTTTAACCACCCCGCGTTTCGAGGTCTGGAAGAATTCAACCAGGGTCTCGACCTCGGGACAGCCGGGGATCTCTTCGCTGGTCTTGAGCAGGGCGTCTTTCAACAGGAGCTGCGGGGAACGGAAGATGATCTTGAACGCCTGTTCCAGCTTGGCGATATTCTCCCGGCTTACGCCGCTGCGACGCAGGCCGATTTTATTGATCCCGCTGATGCGCATGCGGTTGCGCGTCCCGCTCAGAATCACATAGGGAGGAACGTCAAGGCTGATACCGGACAGGCCGCCCACGTAGGTAAAGGGCCCGATACGGCAGTATTGATGGATGGCGACCAGGCCGCCGAGATTCACATGATCACCCAGCACCACATGACCGGCCAGAGTCGCCACATTGGCCATGATGACCTGGTTGCCGATCACGCAATCATGGGCGACATGGCAGTAGGCCATGAGCATATTCCCATTGCCGATCACCGTTTCACCCTTGCCTGCCACGGTTCCCCGGTGAATGGAAACATATTCGCGAATCAGGTTGTCATCACCAATGCTCAGCTTCGTCGACTCGCCCCGGTAATGCATATCCTGGGGCGGCGCGCCGATAGAGGTAAAAGGGCCGATCTTGTTGCGGGCGCCGATGGAAGTCGGACCGGAAATGACGGCATGGCTGCCGACAACGGTCTCCGGGCCGACAGTCACCTGCCCGTCGATCACGGCATAGGCGCCGATATCAGCAGTTTCATGTATTTCCGCCTGTGAATCGACCACGGCAGTGGAGTGGATGGTCATTTTTTTTATTATCCTGTAGTGTGATGAACGGGTTGCCCCGTAATCTTTTTTTAACGAAAGGCGGCCATGATCTCGGCCTCGGCCGCCAGCTGGTCGTCCACGTAGGCCTTGCCGCTCATTTTGGCAACCTTCGACTTCATCTTCAACAGTTCAAGCTTGAAGAAAAGCTGGTCTCCCGGCCGCACTATCCGGCGGAAACGGACACTGTCGAGGCCGGCGAAATAAAAGAGTTGACCCTCAAGCACTTCCGGCGCCGAGAGATAGGCCAGGAGGCTGCCGGCCTGGGCAAGGCCCTCGAGGATAAGCACGCCCGGCATGACCGGTTCGCCGGGAAAATGCCCCTGGAAAAAAGGCTCGTTGGCGGTCACATTTTTCAGGGCGGTGATGCGTTTGCCCTCTTCAAGCTCCAGTACCCGGTCCACCATGATAAAGGGGTACCGTTGCGGCAGCATATCAAGGATGCCTTTAATGTTAATGGGTAACTGCCGGTTTGACGACTCTGTATTCATTTTTCCTTTCCCTCGTTATTCGTTTTCTCCGCCTCATCAGGAAAACGGCGGACAAGCCTGTCAACTTCCCGGCGCAGTTTCCTGATTTCCTTTAACATCTCCGGCAGGCGGGAATATGCCGCCACGGCCCGGCCCCATCTCTTCACGTCGATGGCCGGGTAACCGCCAACCACTGAGCCCGCCGGCAGGTCACCGTGGATACCGCTCATGCCAGCGGCCATGACCCGGTCACCAAGATGCAGATGACCGGCCACCGCGACTTTGCCCCCCAGCACCACATTCCGGCCGAGTGTTGTACTGCCGGCAATGCCGACCTGGGCAACAATAATCGAATTTTCTCCCACCTCCACATTATGGGCGAGCTGGACCAGGTTGTCGATCTTGACGCCGCTCCTGATCCGGGTTGTGCCGAACGCGGCCCGATCAATGCAGCTGTTGGCCCCTATTTCCACCTCATCATCAATCCTTACCGTGCCGACCTGGGGCTTTTTGAGGTGATGCCCGGCCGCATCCGTGGCAAAACCGAAACCGTCACTGCCGATCACCGCCCCGCTGTGGATAATCACCCGGCTGCCGATCACACTGCCCGCCGCAATCGTCACGTTGGCATATAAGACGGTATCGTCGCCGATCAGCGAATCATTGCCGATGACCACCCCGGGATGCAGGGTGACCCGCCGCCCCAGCCGCACCCGGTCACCAAGACAGACCAGCGGCTTAATGGTTACCTCGGCCGGGACTTCACAGCCGGCGCCGATTTGGGCCGAGGGATCTATCCCCTCTGCCGCAAAGGGAACGGCCAGAAAATAATTGTGAATAATGGCGGCCGCAAAATCCGGGTCCGGTACCCGGATAAGCGGCAGATCGATCTCCCCGGCAGCAAGCGGGACGATACAGGCGGCGGCATGGCTGCCGGCCAGGAGCCGGGTCTGCTTCGGACCGGTGACAAAGGTGATTTCTCCCGCCCCGGCCAGCTCTATAGCGTTAAGCCCGGAGATAACCAGCGACGGGTCACCGACCACCTCGCCCCGGACCAGATCGGCAAGTTCCTGTAACGTGTATGTCTTCGGCATCGTTTATCGTTCGCATTAAAGTTAACGTAACAGGTCACGGGGTGTGGCACGCTGTGCTATTACTTGCATCTAACCTGTAAGATACAGGTGCCACAGATTTACGTATTCGATTCCGTTCACTATAGTCTCTCTATGCGGGCGGGAGCGACCGCGTAAAGATGAGATGCCCGTGACGGCTGACAAGTTAACGGTGGGACAGATAATCATAGCTGATCTAAAGTCCGGCGTAAAGCAAAACCGATCGCCGTAATGCACAGCATCAGGAACCGGGGGACAGAGGGTCGAACCACAATAACGTGCTGAAAAATAACAAAGAAACTGAAAGAAAAACCGTTCTCTGGTCATAACTGGTCTTCCCGACCAGATACGAAATCTCAATCTCTCCATGAATTGTATTGTCCGTCATTCCTGTAGCAGAAAATACATCCAGATTCCGATGAAAAAGGCGATATAACCGTAAATGAGAAATTTTACGGTAAATGCGGCATAGTTCTTTGTATCATCGTGCGACTGGTATAGTTTATAGGCAATGACATTGGCCAGTGAACCGATGAGGCTGCCGAATCCGCCGACATTGGTGCCCCAGAGCAGGGCCTGCCAGCGGGTTGTGAACTTGGAAAACAGCAGTGCCGCCGGAACATTGCTGATAACCTGGCTGGCGAAGGCGGCAGACAGGAAGATATGTGAGGAATGTTCCAGCCGGAAAGCCAGGATCCCTTTCATATTTTCAGAAATAATAAAAAAACAGATCAAGGTAAACAGGAGTGAATAATCAATGGCAAGACTTTTCCGGTCAAATAGGACGGCATAGGCCACGACAACAATTCCGACCTGTACGGGAAGCACTCGGAGAACTGTCAATACGACAATGGTCAAGAGCAGGAGATAGATAAATGCTGTACGGCCCGGTCTGCAGGAAGGGTATTGAGGTGCCGTGTCATTACGAAGTTGTATGCAGAATGACGCCAGTACCAGCAGAACGAGAAAAAGCAGGGAAAAGGGGGCAATGGTGGAGATAAAGGCCTGTGGATCGAGCTGATAATACCAGTAAATAAAGAGGTTCTGCGGATTGCCGAAAGGAGTCAGTGCAGAGCCGGTATTGGCGGCAAGTGCTTCAAAAATGACAAGAATGTCTTTCCGGTCCGTATTGAGAGCCAGGGTCAGGGGGACCATGACCAGCAGTGCCACATCATTGGTCACGACCATGGACAGGAAAAAAGTGACGCATACCAGCTTGACCGGAAGAAAGGCTCCTCTTTCAATTTTCTGCGAAAGCCAGGCCAGCACGCCACTTCGTTCAAGGCCTTTGACTGCGATAAAAAGAACAGCAAGAATAAAGATAATTTGCAGATCCTCCCCTGCAAGACAGGGGAACTGATGGAGATACAGGGACGTCCCGATAACACCGACAATGGAGACGATGAGCAGCCATTGGGCCGACAGGACGTCAATGTATCTGTACACGAATTTCAAGGAGCTTCTCATATCGCCAGTTGATCACACTTGATCGGATCCATTCAAAAGTTACAACCCTGCACTCTGCAACGGGAGGTGCCGGGTGTTCTTGTCATGGCCTGAACCATGCAGATCACTGTGGGGGATGGTGGCACCGGTTCGGATCCCAGGGATGGTGACGGGGGAGAGACAATTCAAGTTAAAAGAATTATAGTGACAGATCATGAAGAAGTCTGGAGGGAAACATTAAAAAAAGCCTGAATCCGTGACGGCCTGAGGTGATATTCCATGCAATATCTGGAATTTATTGCATTATCGCAGAACAAACGTATTTTCGGGTCTTCATCACCGCGCCGCCCTGCGGGGCGCCCGATAACGAATCCAGAAAAAGACTAAGAAAACCGGGTTTAAAAGTATACGTTACCTACTAAATCGTAGTAGTATTTTGGAAGAACTGATCGACAGTCAGGCGTAAAGCAAAACCGATCGCCGCAATTCCTCAAATCC
>UOEY01000128.1_pt1 | contig 13544 bp, 8 predicted proteins | sample 1989501 | NCBI WGS metagenome assembly UOEY01 (sample SAMEA4712198, study PRJEB27164) | hydrothermal vent metagenome | biome: marine basaltic hydrothermal vent biome; feature: marine hydrothermal vent; material: mineral | place: Pacific Ocean | collected 2011-06-14/2011-07-23 | depth 1691 m | reverse complement strand
GCCTACCGGCATCTCTGGGCCTGGACCCCGGCGGCCATGCGGGAGGTGCTGGCCTTTGCCGTGGCGCAGCGGCTCGAAACGGAATATGCCCGGTCCCTGGCCGCTTGGCGGCTCGACCTGGACCTGCTCGATGACGGCACCGCTATCCCCCTGCTTGATATCCGGATCCTGGGCGGCTTCAAAATCCTGCACCGCTCCACCATTCTGCTCCAGGCCGAGGAGCTGACCCCGGCTCAGCGTGAGCTGTTGTGCCTGCTCCTGTCGGTGCCCGAATTCAAACTGCCCCAGGCGACTATTCAGCTCCACTTCTGGCCGGACAGCCCCCCGGATACCGCCAGGGCCAAATTAGATACCCTGGTTTCGCGCCTGCGCAAAACCCTGGCCCGGGTTCTGCCGGCGGACACCGTCCATTACTACCTGAAAAGAGAAAAGGGCATGATCTGGCTCGCTCACTGCCGGGTCGATGCCCTTGAATTTCTGGCCGCCGTCGACCGCGGTATCAGGCATCTCCGTCTGCAGGAATGCTGGCAGGCCGGCAATGCCTTTACGGCGGCCGAGTCTCTGTGGCGGGGAGAGTTCGCACCGGGGATCACCGGCGAAGACCGGGTTCGCGCCTGCCGGGGGAAACTGTCCCGCGCCCTGTCGGACCTGGCCTTTGCCTGGTGTGATTTGCTGGTCCGCTCGGACCGCCTGCCGAAAGCGGTTCAGGTCGTAGAGAAGGCCCTGCGCGACGACCCGCTTAACGACCGCCTGTACGGTCTGCTCTACCGGCTACAGGGCCAAAGTTCCGCGCTTCTGGCCCGGCAGGTCTTGAAGCGGTTCGCCGCCGTACTTCGGGCCGAAGACTACCCGGACGACGAAATCGCCGAATTGATTGCCGGGATTGCCGCCGACCAGCCCCATGAGGGCGAAGGCCCCGCCTGATCGTCAGCCGTCACCGTCACCCCATCTTCACGCGATCGCTCCCGCCTTACATCTGTACCATTCTCGCACGCTCACGGATTCAGGTTTTCGATTCCTGTTTTTTCTCTTTGTCTCCTCTTTTGCAATCATGATGTAAGGAAATTGTCAGGGCCGCAGATTAAACTGACGTGGATTATCTGCATCCAGTGTCATGTCAAGTGACACTGTAGCTATACTTGTAAATTTGGTGGAGATTGTGATGTCCGATTTTTTTGCCGAAGAATTGCAAAAGAGCCAGCAGGAAATTGACCGGCTGGTCAGAAACCTGGGCGTTCTTTTTGAGACTATGAGTGAGATGGTCTTCCTGGTCAGGAACGATTGTGTCATCGAGGACATGAACAGGAGCGCCATCAGGGCCTTCGGCGACTATCGCTCCAGGCTGTGTTACGAGGCCCTGCACGGCGGTAACGGATTATGCCTGACCTGCCCGGTGAAGCTCATTGCCGCGGGTGAGGAAAACGAGGGGCAGGCCGAAGCGAAACTCGACGGCATGAATGTCGAGTGCAGTTACGTTCCCTACCATGGCTACAAGGGTGACCGGCTGGTCATGGTCGTTATGCGGAATCTCCGGGAGGCTGCTACCCCGCAGGGTGAGCCCGGCCGGCGGTGCGAGGCCGACGAGCTGGTGGGCAAGTCAAAGCAGATCCGCGACCTGTGCAAAATGATCCGCCTGGTGGCCCCATCAGGCATGACCATTCTTATCAGTGGTGAGCCGGGCACCGGCAAGGAACTGGTCGCCGACCTGATTCACAGGCATTCGCGCCGGGCCGATAAACCCTTTTTAAAATTAAATGGCGTTGCGATGTCTGAAAGTCTTTGTGCCGGCGATCTGTTCGGTGACGGGAAAGGGGGAGTCGAGCTCGTCCGCGGCGCTACCGTTTTTCTGAATGAAATAGGTGATATCAGCCCGAAAATGCAGGCCTGCCTTTTCCGGGTCCTGCGGGACGGCAAGGTCACCTTGGACGGCGACCCCGGGCCGATGGAGGCCAATGTCAGGATCCTTGCCGCGACCAGTAAGGATCTTGCCCTGGAGGTGGAGGAGGGGCGGTTCCGGCAGGACCTCCATCAACGTCTCAACGTGATCAATCTCCACCTGCCGCCGCTCCGGAAGCGCAAGGAGGACATCCTGTCACTGGTGACGCACTTTATCGAAAAATATCGAAAAGCCTTCGGGAAGGAGGTCGATCATATCTCTGAGAGTGCGGTTGACCGGCTGTTGCAGCATAGCTGGCCCGGAAATATCCGGGAGCTGGAAGATGTTATTCAGCGGGCGGTGCTGCTGACCAGGAATAATATCATTACCGAAAAGGAGCTGATCTTTAATTAGAATTTCATGGCGATTTCGGCAGACAAATTCCCGCCATCCTTTGCCGAGCGGTCGGCTTTGACTGGCGGCAACAAGCTGCCGACGATCTGAATACTTGAAATGGCAGGCAGAAAAAGGTATCCTTGACAAGAAAAATGGTGAGGAAAGTGCGACAGCAAGGGTATTGCCAGGTTGCTGAATTCGTGACGCCTTAAGGTGCTATTTCATGCAATATGTGGGATTTACTGTATTATTATTGTCGAAAGAACGTATTTTATGGTCTGCACCGCGCCGCCCTGCGGAGCGCCTGGTAACGGCATATCTGTTGCGTTGACAACTCGTTGATATCACACCAGGATAATAAACATCGTTGCCGCCTCGAAGGTCTCGCAGGCTCGCTATCTGCATCTGCACCGTTCTCGAACGCTCACGGATCCAGGATGATGCCATGCAAAAATGTCGGATGTTGAGACGTAAGTACTCTAAAAAAGATGATTCCTGCCGGTTGACGATCAGGCCGGAGCGCGGATGGTTACCTTGAAACAGGGGATGGCGGCATGACAGCAACAACCGAATCCGAATATCCGGCTGTTGCTCAGGAGTGCTGGGCCAATCTCAATGTCTTGCTCGACAGTTGCGCCCGGAATTTTGCGGAGTTGCCGGCCATCGGCATGGCCTTGGAGGCGCCGCTCTCGTATCGTGACTTTCATGCCCGTATCGCCATCCTGGCCGCCCTGTTGGCGGCGGAGGGTATCTCCCATGGCGACCGGGTGGCCTTTCTGGCGGAAAATTCGCAGAACTGGGGAGCGGCCTACTTTGCCGTTGTCCGTCTCGGCGCGGTTGCGGTTCCTATCTTGCCGGACCTGCCTGAATCGGATGTACACCATATACTGGGCGAGATGAAGTGCCTTTTCATCTTTACCTCCCAGCGGCAGATCGAAAAGGTCTATGACCTGAAAGCACAACTGCAGAAAATCATAACTCTCGACGATTACCGGGAAGACAGCGGCGTGGTTGACGTCCAGCCATTTGCCGATTTTCTGCAGGAGGCGGAGATCCGGTTCGGCGAACAGTATCGGGCGGACCGGCTTGTGTTCCCGGAGGTCGGGGGGCATGACCTGGCTTCCATCCTTTATACTTCGGGGACCTCCGGTTTTTCAAAGGCCGTCATGCTGACGCATGGCAACCTCTGTGCCAATGGCTATGCCGTCAGCAGGATCATGAATATCAAGCCGGGATCGACCTTCCTTTCCGTCCTGCCCGTTTCCCATACGTATGAGTTCACCGTGGGTTTCCTGCTGCCGTTGATCAAGGGAGGGCGGATCGTCTATGCGGGCAAAACACCGACCCCGGCCGTCCTGCAACGGATCTGCGCCGCGGAACGTCCTCATGCCATGCTGGTGGTGCCGCTGATCATGGAGAAGATCTATAAGAAGAAGGTGCTGCCGGCTATCGAGAAGAGCAGGTTGCTCGGTTTCGCCTGTCGTTTCAGGCTGGGCCGCCGTCTGATCTATCGCCGGATCGGCGCCAAGCTGCTGGAATTCTTCGGCGGCCGCCTCGAAGTCATGGGGATCGGCGGCGCCTCGCTTAATCCCGAGGTTGAAGCCTTTCTCCGGGAAGCCGGGTTTCCCTATATCATCGGCTACGGCCTGACCGAAACGGCACCGCTTCTGGCCGCCGGTCCGCATGGTGATCCCGCTATCCCGCTGGGTTCCACCGGTATGGCAATTCCCGGCGTCGAACTGCGTCTGGCCGACCCCGACCCCGAGACCGGAATCGGCGAAATCCTGGCCCGGGGGCCGAACATCATGAAGGGGTACTGGAACGACGAGGAGGCAACCGCCGAGGCGTTGACCGCTGACGGCTGGCTGCGCACCGGTGACATGGGGAGCATAGATCCCCGGGGCTACCTGTTCATCAAGGGCCGCTGCAAGTCGGTTATTGTCATGGCCAGCGGGGAGAATGTCTATCCCGAGGCCATCGAGAACAAGCTCAACGCCTTTCCTTTTGTGGTCGAATCCGTGGTCCTGGAGAAGAGCGGAGCGCTTGAGGCCTGGATCTATCCCGACTACGAGTTTATTGATGAAGAAACGGCGGGGCAGAACCGGCAGCAGCGACATCGGTATGTGACCGGGAAGTTTGACTTCCTGCGCCGCGAGGTCAATAAACAGTTGTCCGTGAATTCGCGGCTTTCCCGTATTGTTGAGCGCCGGGAACCATTCGTGAAGACAGCCACCCATAAGATCAAGAGGTACCTGTATTCGGCGGACACCAGGGATCTTTAACGGTTCATGACCCTAACCAGTGTCCGTCCAGAAACGAGGATTTTTGTTCGAGATCAAGGCATGAGAAAAAAATAACCGCAGGCATATAATTAATATTCCGAGGATTATTTTTTGAGCATAACGCCGAGATCGGGCAAAAAAGACCGTTTCGGGATGGGCACTAACCAAGCAGCATGGACTGGGCAAGATTGATGATCGGCATGATAATTCTCGAAATGATACCGGTGTAAAACAGCACCAGCAGCAGGATGAAACCAAAGGGCTCCAGCTTTTCATAGATTCTCGCCGTCTCAGGGGGCAGGACCCCCATCAATACCTTGGAACCGTCAAGGGGCGGAATGGGGAGGCAGTTGAAGACCGCCAGCATTATGTTGATCCAGACACTGGCGACCAGCATATTGGCAACGGGGCTGAGGATATACATGGGCAGGATGTGAACCGTTAGCAGCAGCATTTTGACCAGAACGGCACTGACCACGGCCAGCAGGACATTGGCAGCCGGCCCGGCCAGGGCGACCAGCAGCATCCCTTTGCGCGGGTCCTTGAAGTACATGGGGTTGACCGGCACCGGCTTGGCCCAGCCTATTTTCATGATAATAAAGGCAATAACACCCAGCGGGTCGAGATGCTTGAGGGGGTTCAGGGTCAAGCGGCCCTGGTTTTTGGCCGTGGGATCGCCCAGGTTCCAGGCCACATAGCCATGGGCCAGTTCATGGAAGGTGAGGGCAAAGAGAAAAGGCGGCGCCAGAATGATAAACTGTTGGATAAAATTATTCAGATTCATGTTTTTCTATTTTGGTTTTATTTGATTATTTTTTTTGTTGAACAACCGGCTGGAATTCATGGCGGAGAGGATGCCTTGCCGGTGGTGTCTTTTTTACTTATGGTGCCCGGCTGCTTGCCGGGGATACTTGTCGCGGATGAGCTGCAGCGCCTCTTTGCGGCTGCCGATCCGCCCGTTGAGCTGGGCCTCGATGACACTGTTGAGCATGGTCCGGAAGAGAGGCCCGGGCTGGTAGCCTGCCTGTTGCAGGTCCTGGCCGTTGATCAGGGCCTGTTCGCCCCGCAGCCGCGTCACGAAATGTGACACCGCCTTCTGGATGTGTTTTTTCCGGGCCATGGCCATCAGGTAGAGAAGGCCCTCGTTGCTCAGGTCTTGCAACAGCCAGTAGATCTCGCTTGGCTTCATATGCGGCCGGTTGAGCATGTCCCTGGCGATTGTATCTGCCGCGGTTTTCTGTTTGACAAGGGTTTTCTCTAATTTTTCAGACAGTTCGAAGCGTTTGCAGAAGTTGATCACCTCAACCGTGCGTGACCTGCTCATAATGCCCAGCAGGTACACTATCCATGGTTCCAGACTTTCATCCAGGTATAGCAGTTTGAACCAGGTGATGGCCTTTTCGGCCTGGGTGAGGATGTGGATAAAACGCCGGTCGATTTTCAAATTGGGCCGCAGGTCCGGCCAGAGAAAGCGAAAAAGGTCGAAGCCGGCCATGCGGCGCAGCGCCGGAACCGGGTGGTCCTCGGAGAGAATCATTTTCAGCTCACTGAAAAAACGCGGCGCAAAAAAACGATCAAACAGGTTCATCCGGACTGCGTTTTTTATCAGTTTTTGCGTATGCTTGGTGATCTGGAATTCGAGGCGCTGTTCAAAGCGTATGGCCCGCAGGATGCGGGTGGGGTCCTCGACAAAGCTCAGGTTGTGCAGGACGTTGATGCGCTGCCTCTTCAAGTCGTTCTGGCTGTTGAAGAAATCAACCAGGGTGCCGAATTGCTCCGGATTGAGGTGGATGGCCATGGCATTGATGGTGAAATCCCGCCGGTACAGGTCAAGCTTGATGGATGAGAGTTCCACCGTGGGGATGGCCGCCGGATACTCGTAATATTCCAGGCGAGCCGTGGCCACGTCAAGGCGCATGCCGCCGGGCATGATGACCGTGGCCGTGCCGAATTTCTCGTGGGTTCTGACCGTAGCGTCCTGCTGTCGTGCCAGCTCCTTGGCAAAATGAATACCGTCGCCTTCGATGACGATATCAAGATCGCTGTTTTTTATGTGCAGCAGCAGGTCCCGGACAAAACCGCCGACGACGTAGGCGCTGTAGTGCAGCTCCTGCGCCACGGACCCTATTGTCTGCAGCAGGAGCATCATGTCGCGGTTCAAGCGCTCGGCCAGGAGATTGCCCATATTGCGGGTCTGCATGGTCGAGGGCTGCTCGTCTTCATGAAGCAGATTCTTGGGAAGATGGGCCGGATCGTTGACCAGGATGTTGAGCAGGTCCGTGCGGGTAATAACGCCCTGGAGCCGGTCGTGCTCGACCACCGGAATGAGCCGTTGCCGGTTGCCGATAATCAGTTCCTGGAGATCGGCCAGGGTCGCGGTGGGGGGCAGGGTCGCGATTTCCGTGGTCATGTAGTCACTGACCGGAAGGTGGCCGAGCTTGAGGAAAATGGCCTTTTCCACCACCCGCCTCGAGATCATGCCGAGAACGGTTGCGGGCTCGCCGGTTCCGGTGTCTTTCGCTTTTATAGAGACCACGGGCAGCACGGTAATGTTGTAGCGGGTCAGCAGGTTGTTGGCCTCATGGATCGTCACCTCCGGCGTGACGGTGATGACCGGTGAGGACATGATCTGCCCTGCAATGGCGCGGGGCCGCACATACTGATGCAGGAGGTGAACCAGTTTTTCTTCAGCCTCGAAAAGAGTCATGTTCTTGATCGTCGCCGCTGCCGCCGAGGCATGGCCGCCGCCGCCGAAATCGCGGGCGATCATTCCCGCGTTCACCTCCGGAATACGGCTGCGGGCAATGAGGTGGATCCGGTCACCCATGCAGATAATGCCGAAGAGAACATCCAGGTTTTTCATGATCATCAGCCGGTGCAGGATAACCGCGAAGTTGTCCACATATTCAGGCAGGGTCAGCTTGGCGATGACGATCTCAATTGATTGAATGGTGTAGGTCGTCGCATTTTTGAGCAGGTTGCCGAGCAATCCTACCTGCCTCGGCGACAGGTCATAGGAGACAAACTGGGTGACGATGTCCAGCTTGGCCCCGTGTTCAAGGAGCCAGGCCGTGGCCTGCAGGTCTTTGCCCGTGGTGGTGGTGTGGAGAAAAGAGCCGGTATCCTCGTAAATGCCGAGGGCCATAAGGGTCGCCTCGTCCGGGGTGGGCGAAATGGACTGTTCCCTGAAGAGGCGGGTGAAGATGGTGGTGGTGGAACCAACCTCTTCAACGACCTCCCGGTACCCCTTAATATCACTGGACGAATGGGGATGATGATCAAAGAGGTGGATTTCAATGCCCGGATTCCGCAAACATTCCTGGAGCCGGCCGATCCGGCTTGACTGCCTGGTGTCCACCACGATCAGCCGGTTGACTTGTTGCAGGTCGATTTGTTTTAAGCGTTTAAAGGTATAAATATTACTGAATTCCTGGGCGAGAAAGTCACGCACGCTTTTTTCCTGGGAACCGGCAAAGACAAGTTCGGCGTCGGGATAGAGTTTTTTGGCGGCGACCATGGAGGCCAGGCCGTCGAAGTCGGCATTAAGATGTGTGGTGATAATCTCCATCCTCCCGAGTATACTCTAATTGCCGCCCAGAACAAAGCGAATCGAAACAGCGGCGCGAAAGACGGCGATGTCGAGCCGGGCCGGGTTCGGAGCGGTTTGCGGGGGGGAAGTATTATTCAGTAAAAAATTATTGTTATTTGATATATAACCAATATAAGTCGGGTTAGACAGAATGGTCAATGGTATTGACCTCATCCTGGATCCGTGAGCGTTCGAGAACGGTGCAGATGCAAGGCGGCAACGAGGTTGATTATCCTGGTGTGATATCAACGAGTTGCCAACGCAGCAGCTGCGCCGTTATCGGGCGCCCCGCAGGGCGGCGCGGTGAAGGCCGGCAAATGCGTTTATTCGATAATAATGCAATAAATTTCATATATTGCATGAAATATCACCTCAAGCCGTCACGGATTCAGGCTCATGACAAAAAGGAGTTGCAGTGCTTGGTTTTCTGGATGAAGTTCTGGCCTCTCTCAAGGTGAGAATTCTGGCTGGGATTTTTCTTATATTTTTTCTGGCCATGGGCATGGTCCTCTACGGCGTCTGGACATATCAGCGGAACAAACTGATCGAAATAACAAGTCAGCATGCCGTGCAGGTCGGGCTGATCATTGAGGCCGGGTTACGTTCATCCATGTTGCTCAATGACCGAAAGGCGAGCATGAAGACTATTCTGAAGCTGCTTCACGGTAACAACAAAAATTTTTTACAGATCAGCGTGTTGGACAAAAACGGCGAGATAATCATGACCAGTAAGCCGTCTCTTGCCGGGCGGGTGATCAATAAAAATGACGAGCCCGCCTGCCTGGTCTGTCATGACCATGGCGATGGCGCGACGAAGGATAAGACAATCGCCATTATCAATAACGGTGGAAATTCGTTTATCCGGACGATTACCGCCATTAAAGGGGAGCAGGCCTGTTATCGCTGCCATTCCGCAAAGCAGAAGGTTATCGGGATCCTGCTGATTGATTCCTCTCTTAAAGAAACTACGGCCATGCTCAACGAGCTGGCCATGCGGATAGTCCTGACCGGGATATTCGCCTTCCTGGTCGGTGCTTTTTTCCTCAATTTTATTGTCACCCGTTTTTTTACCAGGCCTTTGGCGGCCTTGCAGGCCGGATTTGAAAAAGTCGGCTGCGGGGACTTTACATACTGGGTCGAGGTCAACTGCAGCGGTGAAATTTTACACATGGCCGATGCCTTTAATATCATGAGCAGGGCTATCGGCAGGTATGTCGATGAAATCCGGGCGAGGCGAAATGAGATGGCCTCCCATTATGCAATCGTGCAGAGTCTGAGCCAGACCATTGAAAAGAAGAAACTCAAAGATATTGTGCTTGACCTCCTCTGCAAGATTCTCCGGGCGGATTGCGCCGATTTCGCTCTCGCCATTGAAAAGAAGAAAGATACCTTTGAAATAGTCAGTTTAAAAAAAGGTGATAAAAGGCATTATCACTCCTATTGTAAAATGGATTCCGGGGACTGTCGAGCCGGTTCAATAACCAAAGATGATCTGGCCGGATTGCTGAATGAAAGGTATACCTCGCCGGTTTACTCCGATGACGGTTCCCGGCTTCTCATCCCGATCCAGCAGAAAAGTATGCATTTCGGTCTGATCAGTATTGTGAAACCTGCTGGGGAAACCTTTACTCCCTCGGAAAGAAAAATTATTCCGGTCCTGGTGCATCATATAACCATTTCTTTTGCCAATGCGGAACTCTATGACCTGGCCATTACCGATGGTCTGACCGCATTGTATACGAAGCGATATTTTCTGAGTAAAATAAATGAGTTTGTGGAAAATTTTCATAGTACCGGACGGGGCTTTTGCGTGCTGATTCTTGATCTCGATCATTTCAAGGAGGTGAACGATACCTATGGCCATCCCGTCGGCGACGAGGTCCTCATCCGCGTTGCCGAACTGGTCCGCTCGGATATCAGGCATGGTGACATTCCCTGCCGTTACGGCGGGGAGGAATTCATTGTCCTGCTCAAGGGAGATAATCTTACGGCGGCCGTTAAAATCGCCGAAAGAATACGAAGGAGCATGGAGGATTTTACCTTTGAACTATCCGGAATCCCGCCTTTCAAGAGAACGCTCAGTGTCGGGGTGGCGTGTTTCCCGTTGCATTTCAGTACGGCGGATGAGATTATTGCCGCTGCAGATACCGCCTTATATCAGGCCAAACGTGACGGGCGGAACCAGGTGAATGTCTACCCCCGCAGGTCGGAAGCGGGAGAGGCGTGACGGGCGGACCGCCGGGCGGCGTGGTGAAGAGTATAAAATGCATTCATTTGTCAATAATTCAATAAATTCCACGTGTTGCCTGGAATATAATCTCAAGCCGTCACGGATTCAAGTATGGTTCATAGCCTGATCTCCCAGACGTGGCTGCAGTTCGGCCTGGTTGTCGTGTCCGGTTTTCTGACCGGTCTGGAACTCAGAGGCTATCTTAACCTGCGCAGCAGGGAAGAGCCGGACAAGCAGTCGTTCAGTTTCGGCACCAGCCGCACCTACACCTTCATCGCTATCCTGGGTTATGTCTTTGCCGCGCTTGACCCCACCCTGAGAGTCTACCTGGTCGGCCTGGCCGGCCTGCTGCTCTTTTTTGCCCTTTTTTATTATCACAAACTGCAGCACCGGCGGTCTGGCGCCCTGCAACCGCTTATCGGCCTGCTGGTCTACAGTTACGGCCCGGCCGCGCTCCTGAAGTCACCATGGTTCCTTATTCTGCTCTTCGTCTCCGTGGTTTTTATTCTTAATGCCCGGCCCCTGGCCCACTGGCTCATCGACCGGATCGCCCCCCACGAGATGCTGACCCTGGCAAAATTTCTGCTCATTTCCGGCGTCATTCTGCCCCTGTTGCCCAGGGAAATCGTGTTCAGCTCTATCCCGGCCTCGCCCTTCAAGATCGGCGTGGGGGTCATCGTGATTTCTGCCATCTCCTACGTCGGTTATATTCTTAAGAAATATTTCCTCAAACGCCACGGCTACCTGGTTACCGGTCTACTCGGCGGGCTTTATTCCAGTACCGCGACCACCGTGGTCCTGGCCAAGAAAACCCGCCGGATGACCCGGCCCAACCGGACCCTCAGCGCCGGCATGATCGCCGCCTCCGGGGTGATGTATCTCCGGCTCCTGCTGTTGGTAATCTTCCTCAATGTCGCCTTGCTTCGTCTCTCTCTCCTGCCGCTGCTGTCGCTCGGTCTGCTCACCCTGGTCGTTGCCTGGCTGGTTGACAAAAAAGGGAGGGGGCCGGTGGAGGATTCCTCGGCAGTTGCGGACAGTAATCCCCTGGAATTGGGGGCGGCCTTCCTGTTTGCCTTTCTCTTCGTGGTCATCATGATTCTCACGCAGCAGGTTATTCTCCATTACGGTAAAAGCGGCCTGGCCATGCTGTCTTTCGTGGTCGGTTTTACCGACATCGATCCCTTTATCCTGTCCATACTCGGCGGCCATTTTCCGCATGTCAGCATGCAGGAGCTGACCGGTGCCATTCTCATTGCCGCCGGCAGTAACAATATCCTGAAAGCCGGCTATACCGCCATTTTCGGCAAGCACGCTGTCGTCAGGTGCGTTGTCGTCTATCTCGTCCTGCTCGGCCTGGTTTCTATCGGCTGGGGCTTTTTCATCTCAGGCACGTTTTTGCTCTGAGTATTTTTCGCGATCATCAGTATAGTTTCTGAAAAGCCGAGGCCTTGATCACGGCGACCACCTCGGCGCCTTCCCGTATATCAAGCTCGCGCACGGATTCCGGCACGATCTGGGAGACCAGGCGGCCGCCGTTGCAGGCCAGCTCCACTCCGATCCTGTTGCCGTCGCCGAAGATGGAGGTGACCCGGCAGGCCAGGATGTTGCGGGCGCTGGTGGCTTCGGGCCGGCCCTTGAAGAGGGTGATATCCTTGGAGCCCAGCTCAAAAAGATTGTCGCCGGCCAGGCCCGGTTCGGTCAGGATCAGTTCCGTCTCCCCCCAGCGGTAGCGCCACAGGTCACCATGAGGACGCGGTTCAACCAGGGTCAGCAGGTTGGCGTAACCGCGGGCGCCGGTGACCAGGTGGCGGCGCGCCAGGTTCTCGGCCGGCAGGCGTTGCTGCAGGCTGCCTTTTTCGAATACCAGGACCTCGTCGGTCATCAATTGCATCTCCTGGAGGGAATGACTGATGAAGAGCAGCGGCACATCGAATTCGCTGAAGACCTTCTTGAGATAGGGGATGATCTGGTATTTCAGATCCTGGTCCAGGCCGGTCAGGGGCTCGTCCATCAGGATGAGGCGCGGGCAGGCCAGCACGGTGCGTCCCAGGGCCACCCGCTGCTGCTCGCCGCCGGAAAGGCTGCCGATCCTGCGCTCCAGGAGGCTGCCCAGGTTGAGGACCTCGATCAGGGCCGCGGGCGCGATTCTACGCTCGGCTGCCGGCGTGCGCTGCCAGCCATAGAGCAGGTTGCGCCGGACATTCATGTGCGGAAACAGATGGGCGTGCTGGAAAACCACGCCGATGCGGCGTTCCTCGGGCGGCAGGTTGATGCCCCGGGCATCGTCGAAAAGCGGCCGGCCGGCCAGGGTGATCCGGCCCCGGTCCGGCTTGAGGAGGCCGGCCAGCATGTGCATGAGGGTCGATTTGCCGCTGCCGGAAGGCCCGAAGATGCCGCAACGGTTTTCGCTCAGGTTGAAGTCGGCCCGGATCCGGAAGGTGCCGAAATTTTTGCGTACCGACACCTCGAGTTTCACCGGCCCGGTTCCTGGCGTAATTTTCTGGACGCGGCCTCATTCACCAGCAGCACCGCGAAGGAGAGGGCGATGGAGACCAGGCAGAGGGAAAGGGCCATGCTGTCGCCGCCCGGGGTGTTGGTATAGTCGTAGATCGCCAGCGGAATGGTCTGGGTGACCCCCGGGATATCACCGGCCAGAATGATGGTGGCGCCGAATTCGCCGAGGCTCCTGGCAAACATCAGGGTCATGCCGGCGAGTATCGCCCGGCCGGAAAGAGGCAGGATGATGGTGAGCAGGGTATCCCACCAGCGCGCGCCAAGTGTTCGTGAGGCGTGGAGATAACGTTCGTCGATGTTTTCCATGCCGATGCGGATGGAGCGCACCAGCAGGGGGAAACCGATGACCGACGAGGCAATGATTGCGGCGGAGATGGTGAAGATGATCCTGATATGCATCGTCTGCAATAACTGCCCCAGCCAGCTCGACCGCCCGAGCAGCAGCAGCAGCAGGTAGCCGACCACCACCGGCGGCAGCACCAGCGGCAGGTTGATCAGTCCTTCGAAAAAGGCCTTGCCCGGCAGCCGGACAAAGACCATGCAATAGGCGGCGCCAAGCCCGAAGGGCAGAGAGATGACCGTCGCGGCGCTGGCAACCTTGGCCGACAGCCAGATGGCCTGCATGTCCTGGGGAGGAAGGCTAAACATTATGTCACC
>UOEY01000045.1_pt1 | contig 14071 bp, 10 predicted proteins | sample 1989501 | NCBI WGS metagenome assembly UOEY01 (sample SAMEA4712198, study PRJEB27164) | hydrothermal vent metagenome | biome: marine basaltic hydrothermal vent biome; feature: marine hydrothermal vent; material: mineral | place: Pacific Ocean | collected 2011-06-14/2011-07-23 | depth 1691 m | reverse complement strand
TCCGAGCAGCCGTCTGATGATATTGCCGGATCCACTTACAGCCTCCTTGCCGCCAGGCCGGTCAGGGCCTTGTCGCACTTGGCCCGCACCAGGGCGGCGATGCCCTCCCTTGAAAAATCACCGCTCTTCATCATCTCCCGGGAAGCGTTGATCAGGCCGATTCGAATCTTGCGGCCCCTGGCAGCCTCGGCGGCATGGGCCAAGGCCTGCCGCGGGTCGGCGGCCCCGGTCCCCTCTGCCGGACCGAGTGGTCCCAGCTCCGCCACCTGCCGGGTAAAGGCGGTGATGATCCTGACGAAATTGGGCCCCTCGGCAGCCGAGGCCCAGTCGATCAGAAATCTCTTGCCGTCAATCCCGAGACGTTGCAGGGTTTCATGCACCAGGGCGGCGGAAATCAGGGCGTGGTAATTGCCGGTCTGGTAATGGCATTCGCCGGGATGGCAGCCGCCGACAAAGATGCCGTCTGCGCCGTCGGCCAGACCTTCCAAGGGAAAAGACGGGTCAAGGCGGCCGGTGCACATGAGGCGGATAACCCGCAGGTTGGGCGGATACTGGTAGCGTCCGACCCCGGCCGAGTCAGCGGCGGTATAGCAGCACCAGTTACATAAAAAACCGAGAATCTTAGGTTCATACGTTGCAGAGGACATCTTCTTCTCCTTGGGGTTCGGTGCTTTGATCCACGGGGCTGCCAAAGGCCCGGATCTGGGCCTGGATGGAATGGAGGGAGAACCTGCCCATGTCAACGGCCATGCTCGGGCAGCGGGCCGCGCAGATGCCGCAGCCCTTGCAGGAGGCGGTGATGGTGCGGGCCTTGCGCATCTTGCCCTCCTGGTACATTTCAATGGCCTTGTACGGGCAGAACATTTCACAGGCCCCGCAGCCGATACATGCCGCCGCATCGATCTGCGACACCACGGGTTCGGGCGTAATCGAGCCGCGGGCCAGGGGCTGGCAGGCGCGGCCGGCCGCGGCCTGGGCCTGGGCGATAGACTCGTCCATGGTCTTGGGTCCGTGGGCCAGGCCGCAGACATAGACCCCGTCCACTGCCAGGTCCACCGGCCGCAGCTTAACATGGGCCTCCAGGAAGAATTTTTCCGCCGTCAACGGCACCTTCAGCATCCGGGCCAGGCCGCCGGTATCTTCCGGTTCAATCCCTACCGACAGCACGAGCATATCGGCATCCAGCTCGATATCCTCGCCCAGCAGCGTATCAAAGGCCTTGACCTTGAGCGGGCTCGATCTGGCGCGACCGGGGGACACTACCGGCGGCCGGTCCGGCCGGTAACGGCAGAAGATGACACCTAGTTGCCGCGCTTCCCGGTAGTCGTCCTCCAGAAAGCCGTAGGCCCGCATATCCCGGTAATAAACGGTAACGGCCAGATCCGGGCGCAACTTTTTGAGACGCAGCGCGTTTTTCAAAGCTTGGCCGCAGCAGACCCGGCTGCAGTAGGAAAGATCTTCACCCCGGGAACCGACGCACTGGATCATCACCACCTGTTTGATTTTGGCGGCCAGGGACCGCTTGGCGGCGAGACGCTTTTCCAGGTCCATCTGGGTCAGGACCCGGTCGGATTCGCCGTACCGGTATTTTTTGGGGGTATAGGGACGACCGCCGGTGGCGATGACCACTACCCCGTGATTCACGACCACGCTCTGCCCGGACAGGGCCAGGGTGGTGGTAAAGCTGCCCACATAGCCGGAAATGGCGGCTATCGAGGCACCGGTATGCACGGTGATCCGCTGGTTTTTCCTGACCCTGTTGATGAGGTCCTTTATTTCCCGGCCGGGGTCGGCGCCGTGCCGGTCCGCACTGAGCAGCAGTCCCCGGCCGCCCAATTCCCGGCCCTGTTCCACCAGGGTGCATTCATAGCCCTGCCCGGCAATGGCCAGGGCGGCGGTCAGGCCGGCCAGGCCGCCGCCCACCACCAGGGCCGAGGGGATGACCGGCAGTTGCTGTTCCGCCAGCGGGACCAGGCAGGCGGCCTTGGCCACGGCCATGCGCACCAGGTCCATGGCCTTCAGCGTGGCCTTTTCCGGTTCCTGCATGTGGACCCAGGAACACTGGTCACGGATATTGGCCATCTCGAACAGGGAGCGGTTGAGCCCCGCATCACGCAGGGTGGCCTGGAACAGGGGCTCATGGGTGCGCGGCGTGCAGGCCGCGACCACGATGCGGTTCAGACGCTGTTCCCGGATGATGTCAACCAGCAGTTTCTGGGTATCCTGGGAACAGGAATAGAGATTGTCCGTGGCATAGGTCACGCCGGGCAGGGTCCCGGCATAGGCCGTCACCGCCGGCACGTCCACCACCCCGCCGATATTGATGCCGCAGTGGCAGACAAAGACCCCGATGCGCACCTCTTCTTCGCTGATGTCCCGTTCCGCCGGATATTCGGCTTGCACGGTTTCGGTGTTGCGGGCCGCGGCCAGCAGGCCGGAGCAGAGACCGGCCGCGCCGCCGGCCTGGGTCACTGAATCGGGAATATCCTTGGGACCCTGAAAGGCGCCGATCACATAGACGCCGGGCCGGGAGGTCTGCAGGGGAGTATATGTTTCGGTGGCGGCGAAATCGTAGCGGTTCAGCTCAATGCCGCAGGCCTGCCGCAGTCCCTTCGCGTCGTCCGGCGCTTCCAACCCCTGGGAGAGGACGACCAGGTCGAATTTCTCAAACCGATGGCGGCCGCCCTCATCCACCCAGGTGAGCAGCAGACGGCCGTCAAAGACGTCTTCCACCCTGGGCGGCCGGGCGTAGATAATCCGGAAGTTGTTGGCCCTGGTTGCCCGTTCACGCGCGGCGTCAAAGCCCTTGCCGTGGGTGCGGATGTCCAGGAAAAAGAGGGTGATTTCCGCCGCCGGATCATGCTCCCGGGCCAGGGTGGCCTGCTTGATGGCGTACATGCAGCACACCGAGGAGCAGTAGTTGTTGCCGCATCTCTCGTCGCGGGAACCGATGCACTGCAGGAAGGCGATTTTCCGGGGATGTCTGCCGTCCGAGGGCCGGAGAATCTCGCCGCCGGTCGGACCGGAGGCGCACATGAGCCGCTCGTGCTCAAAGGCGGAAATGACATCCCGGAAGCGGCCCCAGCCGTATTGGCGCAGGACCTCCGAACCCACCCGGCCGAAACCGGGGGCCAGCACCACCGAGCCCACCCGGATATCGATGATCTCTTCCCGGCCGCCGAAGCGGATGGCCCCGGCCCGGCAGACCACGGCGCAGAGGCCGCAGGTGTCATGGTTGAGCTGCAGGCAGGCCTGGGGATCGATATGGTAGCTGGCCGGCACGGCCTGGGCATAGTCGATATGAATAGCATGGACCAGAGACAGGTTTTCGTTGAAATCATCGCCGATCTGTTTGAGGCAGTAGAGGGTGCAGAGGCCGCAGCCGGTGCAGGTTTCCTCGTCGACGAAGCGGCTTTTTCTGCGGAGCCGGGCGGTAAAGTTGCCCGCTTCACCCTTGAGTTCCAGCAGTTCGGACTTGGTCAGGATCTCGATGTTGGGATCACGGCCCGCCTCCACCAGCTTGGGGGCCAGGATGCAGAGGGAGCAGTCGTTGGTAGGAAAGGTCTTGTCCAGCCGGGCCATGACCCCGCCGATGGCGGCCGTCTTTTCCAGCAGGTAGACCTTGAACCCCAGTGCGGTCAGGTCCAGGGCGGCCTGGACGCCGGCCACGCCGCCGCCCACCACCAGTACCGAGCCCTGCCGATCGGCAGGCCCGGAAGGATGAACTTCATTCATTCTTGTCTTCTCCTTTGACGTTGAAAAGGCGGAATACGCCCTTTACGATCATCCGGCTTCTGACCGGTTGACCGCCGCCAACGCTTTATGGGAGAGAGACTCTAAAGGGAAAAGCGGGGAATCAGGAGATCAGACAGGGGTGAGACCAGCCGGATAGTATTACAGCCCGTACCGGGCTGGCCGACAAAGCGGCAACTGTTTCAGTTGTATAGAGACAACACGGCGGCTAGCTCCTTGGAAAAATTGGTAAGAGTGCAGCAGCACCCCATCCGTGCACCGAAAATGGCGACGGCAAACTTCCTAATTATCCAACCCGGCTGAACATGTCAATATTTTTCTTTAGCCGGGCCGGCAGACGGTCCCGGCAACTTTCACTGCGAACACCCCGGCCGGGGTGCGACAATTTACCACAGTTACAAAGCCCCTGCCTCGTGGTAACCAGTCCATAAGTAAAGCCTATGGGCCCATAGGCTTTTCCTTTCAATGCCAACCGCTATCGGAGCAGGGGCAATACAACCTTAAAAAAGAAGGAGGAATAAAATGAACGACAAGATTGTTGCAGAGAACGGCTACTCAAGGAGATCTTTCCTGGCGGATTCCGGCAAGGTGATAGCAGGGGCCGCAGTCGCCTCATCATTGCTGACCGGGCAGGCAAAAGAGGCCAGGGCCTATCCGTATTCGACCGGCTACAAATACACCAAGCTTGACCCCAGGGAAGTAGGACGCATCACCTATGAGAACTATTTTAAACGCTGGTGCGCGTCTTCCATTGTTGCCGGCTTTGTGGAGCCGTTGCGAAAAAAGGTCGGCGGCCTATGGAAGAGTTACCCCATTGACGCCATGCGCTGGGCCCATGGCGGGCTTGCCGGCTGGGGCGCCACCTGCGGCACGCTGAACGGGGCCGGGGCGGTCATCGGCCTGGTGACCAACAACACCGACACTGCCGAGGAGATGGTCAATGACCTGGCCTTCTATTACTCTTACACGGAACTGCCGTCCTATGCGCCCGCCAAAATCATCAAGGCAAAAATTCACAATATGACCTTGGCCGGGACCATCATCTGTCACATTTCAGTCGGCCGCTGGATGCGTTCGGAAGACGTCAGTTTCCTGTCCGATGCGCGGGCGGAACGATGTGCCCGGATGGCGGCCAATATCGCGATGGAAACAGCGGGCATGCTCAACGACTGGGCCGACGGCAAGTATAAGCCCAGGCATAAACTTCTTTTTAACCTTTCCGCCAACGGCATTACCTCGCAGAACAACTGCATGGACTGCCACGGCCATAATGTGCCGGGCGTAGAGACATACAGCACCCTTAAAAAATAAATCCGCAACAGCGGGGCTTGAGGGATGAGGAAGCAACTCTGGGCCGGGCTGAAAAATGCCCGGCTCAGTGTATTCGGGATGATCGATACCTGCCAGCCTAAGTCATATCAAGTGACAACGGGCATCAATGTCTATGCGGGTGCCGGTGTTCAAGGTCGGCGTGGAAATGACGATGACGGTGCAGGAGGTTGGCCCGCAGCAGGAGTTCCTCGTCCCGCAATATCTCTTTCGGCCGGCCCTGGGCGGCCAGGCGATGGTCTTCACCCAGAATATAGGCCTGGCCGGCAATGACCTCGGCAACCTCCAGTTCATGGATGGCCACGATCAGTGTTTTACCCTGATCAGTCAGTGAAAGCAGGAACTCGATCACCCAGTCCTGGGTGCGGGGGTCCAGGTTGGCGGTAGGCTCGTCAAGCAGCCATACCTCCGGGTCCAGGGCCAGGAGGGAGGCCAGCGCCACTTTCTTTTTCTCGCCTTCGCTGAGCTGATACGGGACCCGGTCTCTCAGCTTCTCTATCGCCAGGGCGCTGAGGGCGGCATTGGCTCTCTCCGCCACCTCTTTCTTCGGCAGCCCCATCTGCAGGGGGGAAAAGGCCACCTCCTGCCAGACCGTGGGCGAAAAGAGCTGGACATCGGGGTCCTGAAAGAGAAAACCCACCCGGCGGCGGAAGGCAAAGGAATATTCATCGTCCTGCAGCCGCCGCTCCGTTAAAGGCTCGCCAAAGGCATTAATTTTTCCCTCGGTGGGGAAATAGAGACCGTCCAGAAGTTTGAGCAGGGTGGATTTGCCTGAGCCGTTGACTCCGAGGATAACGACGTTCTCGCCCGGCATAACGGTAAAATTGATCTCCTGCAGGCCGGTGAGGCCGTCCGGGTAAGTATAACTCATCTCGCTTACTGTAAAAACCGGGGTATTCATTTTAAACCCATGTACCTGAATTCGTGACGGCTTGATAATATTCCATACAACATGTGGAATTTATTGCATTGTTGCCAAATAAAAGTATTTCCTGGTCTTCACCACACCGCCCTACGGTCCGCCCGATAACGGATTCAGGATGCAAAAAAAACAATGAGGAAGAGAAAGGCAAAGGTAAAAGCGACCCATGCCGCATCCTTCCATTGAAAGTGAAAATCGTCAAGGAAACGGGCCTGCCCGTTCCAGCCCCTGGAGAGCATGGCCAGATAGACTTCATTGCTCAGGTTATAGGATTTGTTCAGCATAAAACCCAGCCGGGCCGACACCCAGCGCTGCTGCTCCCTGGTGCTTGTCCGTCCGACAATCCGGCTCCGGCGGGCCAGGAACATCTCCTCCGCCACCTTTATAAACAGAAAAATATAGCGGTAGGTCATCCCCAGGATAAGGATACCCACCCGGGGGAAATGAAGTGCCGACAGCGCCCTGAGCAGCCGCGCCCACTCGGTGGTCAGGATCAGGAGTACGGACAGGGAGACCGAGGTGGCCACCCTGAGGATAAAAATTGCCGCCCCCCGCAGACCCTGTTCAGTGATGGTTATTTCACCGGGGAAATGAAACGGCCCCCAGTTTATTGGAGCCGCCAGGGTAACCAGGGTGAATACCGGCCGGCCGGGCGTAATAAAGTTAAAAATTGCCGGCAAAGCGATGACCCCGGTGAAAAGTGGAATAAAGAGCCAGACCCGCTTGATAAAAAAAACCAGGGGAATGCGGGATGCCAGGGCCAGGACGATTGTCAGCAGGTAAAGAACCAGCAGGACCTCCGGGCGATGCGTTACCGCGGTGGCGATGAGCAGGGCAAGAAAAGTGAGAATCTTGCCCCGGGGATCAAGTCCCTGCAACAGGCCGGGAAGACGAGCGTAGTGCTCGGCAAAGACCGCCCTCTTGACGGCCTCGGTCAACCCGGTCAGCGTCTTGGCTACAAAATTTTTTCGATGCATCATTGTTTTTTTAGCCGGTTATAAAGTGTCGCCTTCCGGCTCAACAGCATCCCGTTTATTTCTTTTTGCCGACAAAAAAACGTCCGAGAGTCCAAGTGAGGAGAACAATCAGGGCCATACCGATGACCGCCGACAGGATATAACCCGACACCTCTCCGGTTTGGGGAACGCTGTAATCAGGCAGCGGCGCCTTCCATATCCCGCCAAACCTGATCAGCCCCTTGGGAACATAGCCCAGCAGCCGGGAGAGTTCTTCGGTACCCCATTCGCCCCAGGCCGTATTGGAGGCCAGGAGGCCCAGGGGGGACAGAAGCGCCAGCAGGCCCAGGCCGATCCACAACTTCTTGATGCCGTTCATAACCGCACCTCCTCTCCTTTGATCCCTGGTTGAGCCCACAAGGGAATCGACCGTCGCGCAAAGGCCAGAACCCCCTCGGTCGCCACCACTTCGGCAATGCCGGCGATGGTCAGGTGGGCGAGCATCATGGCCGGGATTGTCTGTGACAGGCTGTATGGACAATAGAGGGGCGTGCCGGCGGCGGTATGAAAGAGCAGGGGCTGAATACCCAGCTCAATAGCCGCACACAGGGCGGCAGCATTGATACCGGCGTAACTGCCCAGGGCGATCGCCAGCCAATGGCGGGTGGAACCGGGAGCCGCGTTCCTGCCCACTGCCCGGTAAATAAAATAGCCGACAAAGGGCAGGACAATGGCCATATTGAAACAATTGGCGCCAAAGGACAGGATACCGCCGTCACCGAAAAAAATGGCCTGGACCAGCAGGGCAATGGAGACACCGATCGTGGCGGCCCAGGGCCCCAGGACGATAGCCATTAAAGTCCCGCCCACGGCGTGAGCCGTGGTACCGCCCGGCACCGGAACATTAAACATCATGATGACGAAGGAAAAGGCGGAAAAAATGGAAAGAAGCGGCACCATCTTGCCGGTGAGATTCTCCTTGACCTTCTTTGCCGACCAGTACCAGAAAGGCGCACTGGCGGTATACATGACCGCACAGGTCGACGGGCTCAGATATCCATCCGGGATATGCATTTTATACCTCCTTGATTAATTTGTGCCTGTCCGGAAACGGTCTCGAACAAAAAATACTCGTTTCCTGACAGACACCGGCTTTGATTGTCAACGGCCGTACAACACCCACATCGGCATTCCCTAGAAATTCAGCTGTGACCTCAGGCCGAAGATGTAGATATCGCTTGCCAGCGAGTTGCCGCCGGCATTCTGTATCCACTGCAAATCGGCGGACAGGGCGAAGTGTTCGTTCAACGTCAGCTTGTAGTAGCTCTCCAGGTATTTCTCGTCGGCGGTATCCCGGTTGGCGTTTTTATAATCATCAGTAAGCAGGGTCTGGCCAACGGCGAGGCCGAAGACATCGTCGGCCCGCTGCCAGAAATGTCCGGGCACTTCAAGGCCCATGCTCCATAGTTTGTCAAACGGGATCATCTCCCAGGCCTGGTCGTCGCCGTTCCACCTGGCCAGATCATCATCGGTCTGGCTGTAGCGGGCAAAGCCCTTGACGCCGTCCCAGATTTCCTGATCGAAACTGAGCCCCCATCCTTCCTGGGCCTGGTCGGCCAGAGAGGATGAATACAGGGGGGCGGCATTGGCCGCGGCAAGGTTGCTGTTTCCGAGGTGGTTTCTCGCATCCCGCCAGGCATAGATACGGTAGTTCCCCCGCCGGTCATGAAAGCGGGGTTTGAAGTTGACCTGGCCCGCCACGAACCCGTGGTCAAACAACCGGTCCCAGTTGTCATTTTCCACAGAGGCGCCGACCAGCCTGAATTCCAGGAGGTCCGAGGGCTCCGCCTTCACCATAAAACCCGGACAGTAGAAATTGTCCGGCTCCGGGATGGTCAGCCCCATACTCTTGACAAAGATGTTGGACATGAACTGGCTGGTCTCGTCCCCTGCCACCTCGTTTTCGTCAAAGAGGACGCTGACATCCATCTTGCCGGCATCAAGAGTCAGCTTTTCATCCAGGAAGGAAAATTCGTAAAAGGCCTCTGAAATCGTGACATCGGCCTGGTCCCTGTTGTTCTTCGTGACCCAGGAGTCATAGTTGGGGACACTGAAACTCGCAACCCGGTTGTTGATGCCTTCTCCGTCCCCGCCCTCAAGGTGGATGTAAAAACTCCCGTATTGGGCAAAGGAGGTGCTGAGATTGACGTCCATGGTATAGGACCCTTCCGTGGAGTTCCCGCCGCCGGGGTTGTTCATCAGGTCACGGTCATTGCCGGCCGTGCCCTGGACGATACCGGTGACGTCCACATCAAGGCCTATGCGCTTGAACCAGGCCGGCCCGCTGTCTTGCGAGTCTTGACCGGTCGTTGCCGCTGCCGCTCCGCTCACCGTGGACAGGGCCTTTGCCGCCGGCAGACTTTGCCGCCTTGTTTTCATGGCCTGCAGCTCCCCTTCCACCTTCTGCAGCCTTTCCATGAGCATGCGGTTTTGCCCGGCGAGCACCTTGACCTGCTGTTCAAGGTCAACAGGACTTCCTGCCAGGGCTGTCTGCACTGCAAATGGCACCATAAAAACGGATACCCCCAATGTCGTTTTTCCCAAAAAACGCTTCATCTCCTCCTCCATCTCCTTTTTTATTATTCTTCATGTGCAAAATCAAAAACCAGTCGGCTAGATAACACGTTTCCGAAAAAGATGTTACCGGTATTTACTATCTGCCAATGGCAAAGTCAACTAAAAATATATCTACGACCTGGATCCGTGAGCGTTCGAGAACGGTGCAGATGCAGATAGCGAGCCTGCGAGACCTTCGAGGCGGCAATGATATTGACTATCCTGGTGTGATATCAACGAGTTGCCAACGCAGCAACTGCGCCGTTATCGGGCGGACCGCAGGGCGGCGCGGTGAAGATCAGCGAATGCATTTATTAGGAGATAATGCAATTAATTCCATAAATTGCATTGAATATCACCTCAAGCCGTCACTGATTCAGGTACGATAAAACCCGGGACATACCGGCAGGATGGCCTTGATCGGGGCGGACGGGGACTAACCCGCGTCCAGCCGGTTGCCGATCAGGCCGTAAAACGAAAAATCGGCGGCACTGAAAAACCAGCCCAAGTGGGTCATACAGGTCGAGCAGAGGCAGAACTGCCAGGAATAACCGCTAAACCAGGTGAATTCAGTGGTTGGCCGGCCGTGGATAAAACAGCCGGGTGCCTGGCGAAAACAACGAATTTCGTAGACAACACCGGCAGGATTGAAAAAGGCGTGGAGGTGGGCGTCGTTGACCACGATGGCCTGGTCACGACCGGTGATGACCGCGCGGCAGCGACGGCAGACAAGGGGCGCTGCATCCTTGACGTCTGTCTCGTCACCGGGAGCGGTGTCAGGCCGACCGGCGCCACCGGATGATCGTGGTTCTCTGAGCAGCAGGGCCGTTCGCTCAACCCGCGCTGTCCGGGTGATTATAGTACTCGACAATGGCGTCCACCATATCGGCTATGGTATAGCGCTCGGGCTGGATATCGACTTTGAGCCCGCTCTGCGCAACGGTCCTGGCCGTAATCGGACCGATGGCGGCAATGGTCACCTTGTCCAGCAACCGGTGCAGTTCTTCCGGTGAAGCGGCGTCAACCATGGTGAGGAAATTGGTCACGGTGGACGAGCTGGTAAAGGTCAGCAGATCAATCTCTGCCGCGGCCAGCTGCTCCCGCAACTGCTCTTTCCGCCCCTGGGGCGGTACATTCTGATAGACCGGGGCCACGGTGACCTGGGCTCCGGCCCCCGCCAGCATCTCCTGCAGGATCTCCCTGGCCTTCAGGGCACGCGGGATCAGCACCCGGCCGCCCTCGACACCGGCGGCGATCAACGACTCGGCCAACCCCTCGCCGGTAAACTTCTCCGGGAGCAGGTCCACCCTGATGCCGTATTTGAGCAGTTCGTTTCCGGTGGTTTTTCCCACGGCGGCGATACGGGGACCGCCCAGGCTGCGGGCGTCCAGCCCCAGGTCGTAGAGACGCTTGAAAAAATAGGTAACCGCGTTCAGGCTGGTAAAGAGCAGCCATTGGTACGAGCCGATGCGCGCCAGTTCCCGGTCAAGGACCTGGTAATCGGCAACCGGTTCGATGTGGATCGTGGGATATTCGAGACAGTCCGCCCCATGCTCCTCAAGAAGCGCCACCAGTTCGCTGGCCTGTTCCCTGGTCCGGGTCACGACGATGTGCCTGCCGAAGAGAGACCGCTTCTCGTACCAGTCAATGGTTTCGCGGAGCTTGACCACTTCACCGACAACAATGAGGGCGGGCGGCTTGATATCCGCCTTGTGCACCACCTCGGTAATGGTTTCAAGGGTGCCGACCACCGAGCGCTGCTGAGGCGTCGAGGCCCAGCGGACGACAGCCACCGGGGTCTGCGGATCACGGCCGTTGTCGATGAGTTTTTTGGTGATGATGGGCAGGTTCTTTATCCCCATGTAGATGACAATGGTCCCGGCGCCCGTGGCCAGCTTGTCCCACCTGATATTGGACTTTTTTTTGGCCGGGTCCTCGTGACCCGTGACAAAGGCCACCGAGGCGGTATAGCCGCGATGAGTAATAGGAATACCGGCATAGGTCGCGGCGGCCGTGGCCGAAGTCACACCGGGCACAACCTCGAAGGGAATCCCCTCCGCCACCAGCGCTTCAATTTCTTCGGCGCCGCGGCCGAAGATGAAAGGGTCACCGCCCTTCAGCCGGACCACCATCCTGCCGGCCTTGCCGTGGCTGATGAGCATCTGGTTGATGCCCTCCTGGGTGAAGGCGTGCAGGCCGCCGCCCTTTTTGCCGACATAAATAAGCGTGGCCGTGAGCGGCGCGTGGCGCAGCAGTTTTTTATTGGCCAGGTAATCGTAGACCACGACCTCGGCCCGCTCCAGCAGGTATTTGCCGCGCAGAGTGATCAGGCCCGGATCACCGGGACCGGCACCGACGAGGTAGACCTTGCCCGAAGCCTGCTTTATTTTTTTATCTGTATCTGTATTATCTGAAGTCATTTTCGCTAAATTCAAGGTTGAATGTCAATATCCTGGATCCGTGAGCGTTCGAGAACGGTGCAGATGCAGATAGCGAGCCTGCGAGACCTTCGAGGCGGCAACGATGTTGATTATCCTGGTGTGATATCAACTTTGTTGCCAACGCAGCAGCTGCGCCGTTATCGGGCGGACCGCAAGGCGGCGCGGTGCAGACCGGGAAATGCGTTTATTCGGAAACAATACAATAAATTTCACTATTGTACAAAGTGTCACCTCAAGCCGTCACGGATCCGGGAATATCCGCCTGCGGCCGTTGATACAGTACCCAGGATATTCCGCCTAGCTCTCCTCGGAGCCGTAGACCTCTTCCAGGATAGCCCTGGCCCCCTGGTCAAGCAGTTTCTCGGCCAGCCGGCGGCCAAGCGCCGCCGCCTCGGTCGCCGGTGCGGTCGCCTGCTCTTTGAGGACCCGCTTGCCGTCCACGCTGGCGACCAGGCCGGTCAGGGTAACCAGGCCGGCCGCCAGGGTGGCATGGCCGCCGATGGGCACCTGGCAGCCGCCTTCAAGGCGCAGGAGAAAGGCCCGTTCCGCGGCTACAGTCACCGCGGTTTCAGGATGGTGCAGAAACATGAGCCCGTCAAGGAGTTCGCCGTCCTCCTCGCGCAACTCTATGCCCAGGGCGCCCTGGCCGATGGCCGGCAGCATCTGCTCCGGCTGAAAAAACGAGGTGATACGCTCCTGCAGGCCCAGGCGGTTCAGGCCGGCGCCGGCCAGGATAATGGCATCGTACAACCCCTCGTCCAGTTTCCGGAGCCGGGTATCCAGGTTGCCGCGCAGGTCTTCAATTACCAGGTCAGGCCGCAGGCCGGCCAGCTGGGACTTGCGGCGCAGGCTGGAGGTACCGACCCTGGCGCCTGCCGGCAGTTCGTCAAAGGTCGCAAAGCGCACCGAAACAAAGGCGTCCAGCGGCACTTCGCGGGCCGGCACAATGGCGATCCGCAGGCCGTCCGGCAGTTCCGCGGGCACGTCTTTCATGGAATGGACGGCCAGATCGGCCCGGCCGTCCAACAGGGCGTCTTCGATCTCTTTGACAAAAAGCCCCTTGCCGCCGACCTTGGCCAGCGGCACATCGAGGATTTTATCCCCCTTGGTGGTGATTTTGACCAGTTCAACCGAGGTGCCGGGATGCTGCTGCTCTATCCGGTTCTTGACCCAGGTTGACTGGGTGACCGCCAGCAGGCTGGCCCGGGTGCCGATTTTTATCTCTTTTTTCATATCTCTTTTTTCATATCTCTTTTTTCATAGTTAAGCCGTTAATTCTGCTTTGTTTCTTCTGCCAGTCCGTCAAGAATCGCGGCGGCCAGGAGGGGGATCATCAACTCGTGATGGCCGGTAAAGTTAAATCCGCATCCGCCTTCCATGGTGGGGCGATGGACAACGTTGGTGAGCGGGCGGTACTGCCGGATAAAATCAAAATTGGCCGTGGTCAGATGCCTGACTTCGTAGCCCAGGTTGCGGGCCACGGTCAGGGCCTTGAGAAAGACCTCGGGCAGCAGGACCGCCGAGCCGACGTTCAGGTAGACGCCTCCCTCAAGACCGGCGACCAGGGCGCAGAAAACCCGGAAGTCATAGTGGCTGGTCCGGCCGATGGCCGCGCCGTCAGCGCCGGGATGGATATGAATGATGTCCGTGCCGATGGCCACGTGCACGGTGACCGGGATGTCCATCCTGACCGCCTGGGCCAGGAGGCTCTGGTCGTTATGCGGGAAATCCTGTTCCAGCAGGGCCTCGCCCACGGCCCGGCCGAGACCGATATTCTTTTCGGCCCCGCGCTTGATGGCCGTGTTGAGCACTTCCCCGGTCTCCCGGGCCGCGCCGAAGGCCCCTGACCCCAGGACATCGGCGACCTCCTCCGAGGTGCGGCCGACCATGGCGATTTCCGTGTCATGAATGATCCCGGCGCCGTTCAGGGCAATGGCGGTAATAACGCCCCTCTTCATGAGCTCGATCAGGACCGGGTTCAACCCCACCTTGATCACATGCGCGCCCATACCGAGCAATACCGGCCTGCCGGCCCGGCAGGACCCGACGATGCG
>UOEY01000056.1_pt1 | contig 14199 bp, 10 predicted proteins | sample 1989501 | NCBI WGS metagenome assembly UOEY01 (sample SAMEA4712198, study PRJEB27164) | hydrothermal vent metagenome | biome: marine basaltic hydrothermal vent biome; feature: marine hydrothermal vent; material: mineral | place: Pacific Ocean | collected 2011-06-14/2011-07-23 | depth 1691 m | reverse complement strand
TGCCGGTCCGAACCCCGATGTCCTGCACCATGACCGGATTAATCCTCACCGTTCCCGGGGGGCCGGCGGAAGATGCGGCATCGGCATAAACCGGGACATAGTCCATGCCCATTTCATCCTTGGCCGGGACCGGCGAGGTGATGGCCGGATTCATGGGATTGCGGTAAAAAAGAGGCTTTTTCTTTTTGCCGGCCGTTGTTCCCGTCTCGGCGGCGTTGGCCGGGGTCGTCAGATAAGGGAAACGAGCACCGGCGATCACCAGTCCTCCAGCCGTACCCGCGACCAGTACCAGCATCGTGAACACTGAGGTGATTTTATTTTTCATTTTTTTTCTCCCCGGCTCCGGCTACAGGGCCGCCGGTGGCGGCTTCAAGTGCCGCCAGGGCCTTGAAACCGCGGGACAGCATGCGCCAGTAGGTTATTTTATAGTTGTAGAGTGCCAGTTGGGCTCGCACCACATTCAAAAAATCCACTTTGTTCACCTGGTATCCTTTGAGCATGGCCGTTGCGGTCTGCTCGGCCTGCGGAATAATAGAGTTCTCGTAAAACCGGCTCTGCTGTCTGGCACTGTCGTACTCGCTCAGCTCCCGTGAGACTTCTGCCTGAACTCTGTCCTCCATTGCCCGGAGCTTGTGGGACAGGGACAGGGCCTCGCTGGTCTTCTGGGCCACGGCCTTATCCTGTTTGCTGTTACTCCAGACCGGCAGATTCATGCTGAGCTTGAACGAGACAAAATCAGCCCGCCTCCTGCCATCCGGCATGTCCTGCCGAAAACCGTAGGCGGCACCGGCGGTAAAATCCGGGTAATAATCCTTATCGGCCAGTTTAATCCGTTCCCTGGCCGCATCCCGCTGTTTCTGCAGAGACTGCAGGATCGGCCGGAACCGTACGGCCCTGGCCTGCAGAGCCCGTTCGGGCGACAAGACAGGCAGTTTAGTTCTCGCCGGGCGGGGCAGAGCAAAACAGCGGGCTGATGCCGGCAGCTCCAGCAGGGCGCGCAAATCAGCTTTTTTCTTGTTCAGGCGATTGACCAGGGCCATTTCACGATCCATGAGTTTCGATAATTCCAACTGGGCAAGCAGGACGTCCTGCTGCAACCCCTTGCCGACTTCATACTTGGTCCGGGTCGAGGCAACCGTACTTCGCAACAGTTCCTGATTGCTCCGGACGATATCAAGAGCCTGCTGCAGATAAAAAACATCCCACCAGACTATCTTGACATTGCTTTGCAGCCGCAGTCTCGCTTCCTTCACCTGTTGTCCCACCGCTTCGGCTTCGAGATCAGCAGTCTTTTCACGTAACTCCAGTTTGCCGGGAAAGGGGAGGCGCTGCGTCAGGCCCACCTGGATCTGGGTCATATTTTCCTGGTCCAGCGACAAGGTATCCGTGGGCAGGTTGAGGACGGCCAGGCCGAGGACCGGGTCTGGCAGTGATCCCCGTTGCGAGGGGACAGCGGACATGGCCTCGTATCGGGCCTGAATGGCCGCCAGGCCGGGGTTGTTGTGCATGGCTATGGTCACGGCCTTTTCCAATGATAATGCCTGGCAGACAGGCTCTGGCGCCGACCGAGCCTGGACAAGAGCGGCTGGCAGCAGGGAGAAAAAAACAGTGCCCGCGGCAATAACCAGCAAGGCGGTCAGACTGCGTGGTTTTTTCGAATTAGTTCTTGCTGTTTTCATGGTCAGGCGTCCCGGATCAAGAGGGTGACAAAAAAATTAAATCACGGCTCCAATTGTATGATATTACAGCGGCGAGATAGTATGCGGGAGAGCCGCAGTTCCTGTTGCTATTAACCTCTATCTTTATTTATGGAAACATTTTTATTTAGTATGATAAAACCTGGTCTTAGGACTAGGTTAGAGTCATTTGGCCCTGTCAATAGGTGGTAACTATTTGTTCATTTTCTATTTGTTAGTTTTCTTTGCTTGCTCAGAAAAAAAATGAAAAAAAAAGGGCGCAGTTACAGATTACCGTGAAAAGACCCGTCGGCCGTGGAGAAAAAAAATGCGTTGGTGAGTATCGAATTGCTCTTTTCAGCCTGAATTCGTGAGCGTTCGAAAACGGTGCAGATGCGCCGTTAACGGGCGGACCGCGGGACGGCGCGGTGAAAACAAGGAAATGCGTTTATTCGATAATAATGCTATAAATTCCGCATATTGCTTGGGATATCATCTCAAGTCGTCACGGATTCAGGTTCAGGACAGTATCATGCCTGGATCCGTGAGCGTTCGAGAACGGTGCAGATGCAAGGCGGCAACGATGTTGATTATCCTGATGTGATATCAACGAGTTGCCAACGCAGCAGATGCGCCGTTATCGGGCGCCCCGCAGGGCGGCGCGGTGAAGACCATAAAATTCATTTTTTCGGCAATAATACAATAAATTCCATGTATTGCCTGGAATGTCACCTCAAGCCGTCACGGATTCAGGTCATAAATAATAGGTTGTCGGCGCCTGGAAAGCAAATGCTGTTGCAAATTTTAAAAATACGTCTTATTTTAACAAAATTGTCTGAAAAAATAAATCGTTATTCTATTTTACAGATGCGCCGTTAACGGGCGGACCGCAGGGCGGCGCGATGAAGACCGGAAAATGCGTTTATTTGGCAATAACTAAATAAATCCAACATGTTGCATGGAGCATCACCTCAAGCCGTTACGGATTCAGGTTACAAAAAAATATGGCACTCATTGTTCAAAAATTCGGCGGGACATCAGTCGGCAGCACTGAAAAAATAAAGGCTGTTGCCGAGCGGGTACTGGCCCGCCAGAGGCAGGGGCACCAGATGGTCGTGGTCTTGTCGGCCATGTCCGGAGAGACCAACCGGCTGGTGGCGCTGGCCGGGGATATACAAAAAATCCCGAGTCTCCGCGAAATGGATATGCTCCTGGCCACCGGCGAGCAGGTCACCATCGCCCTCTTTGCCATGGCGGCCAAGGAGGCGGGCGGTGACGCGATTTCCCTGCTGGCCGACCAGGTCTGCATTCATACGGATGCGATGCATACCAAGGCCAGGATTGAAAACATCGATACCCACCTGATTCGTAAACACCTGGAAAGCGGCAAGGTCGTTGCTGTTGCCGGGTTTCAGGGAGTGGCGGCAGACGGCGATATCACCACCCTGGGCCGCGGCGGTTCGGATACCACCGCTGTTGCCCTGGCGGCCGCACTTCAGGCCGATGCCTGTGAAATATTTACCGATGTTGAAGGGATCCACACCACCGACCCCGGCATCTGCAAGAACGCCAGTAAAATCGACCGCATTTCCTACGACGAGATGCTGGAACTGGCCAGCCTGGGGGCCAAGGTCCTGGATATCCGCTCGGTCGGGCTGGCCAAGCGCTACGGAGTGCCGGTGCACGTCCGTTCGACATTTTCCGAAAATGAAGGCACATGGGTTGTCGGGGAGGAAAAAATTATGGAATCCATGCTGGTTTCCGGAGTAACATACAGTAAGAACGTGGCCAGGATAACCATCAACAAGGTTCCTGATCAGCCCGGGGTGGCGGCAAAAATTTTTTTGCCGGTTTCCGATGCCGGGATTATCGTGGACATGATTATTCAAAATACCCGGGCCGGTTCCATGACGGATATGACCTTTACCGTCATGCGCACCGATTACCAGCGGGCCATGAAACTGCTGCGAAAGATCGCCGGGGAGATCAATGCCGAGTCGGTGACCGGCGCCGAAGATATCGCCAAGATTTCCATTGTCGGCGTGGGCATGCGCAATCATTCGGGCATTGCCTCGACCATGTTCCAGATCATGGCCAAGGAAGGTATCAATATCATGATGATATCGACCTCCGAGATCAAGGTCTCCTGCGTCATTGAGGAAAAATACACCGAATTGGCGGTCCGTGCCCTGCACGATGCCTTTGCCCTGGATAAAGAAGATATGCCCCAGGAAGAACAAGACCCGGTGTTGGTATCCTGAATCCGTGAGCGTTCGGGAACGGTGCAGATGCAGATAGCGAGCCTGCGAGACCTTCGAGGCGGCCACGATTTTGATTATCCCGGTGTGATATCAACTGGTTGCCAACGCAGCAGATGCGCCGTTAACGGGCGGACCGGAGGGCGGCGCGGTGAAGAATATAAAATGCATTTATTTGTCAATAATGCAATAAAAACCACAAGCTGCCTGGAATATTACCTCAAGCCGTCACGGATTCAGGTGTATCATAACGGCAGAATTTACAGGGGGGCGGCCCTTCCGCACGTGAGGAAAATGCATGACCATAGAAATCTACGACACTACGCTGCGTGACGGGACCCAGGCGGAGAATTTCAACCTCTCGGTAGAGGATAAAATCAAGATAACCCGGCAGTTCGACAAGCTGGGTATCGATTTTATCGAAGGCGGCTGGCCCGGCTCCAATCCCCTGGCGGTTGAATATTTCAGGCGGATGAAGGACATCGAGCTGGATCATGCCAGGTTGACCGCCTTTGGCTCGACCCGTCATTTCAAGAACCCCCCGGACCAGGACCCCAACCTCCGGGCTCTGCTCGACGCGGGGACGTCGGCCATTACCATTTTCGGCAAGAGCTGGGATGTTCATGTCCATGATGCCCTGCGCATAGAGCTTGATGATAATCTGCAGATTATCGAGGATTCCCTGGCCTACCTGCGGCAGCATGTGGAGGTCCTGCTCTATGACGCCGAACATTTTTTCGACGGGTTCAAGAACAACCGTGACTATGCCCTGGCCACTCTTGGCCGGGCCGTTGCCGGCGGGGCCGGGACCATTGTCCTCTGCGACACCAACGGCGGCACGCTGCCGCATGAAATTCAGCCGATCATCGAGCAGGTCCAACGGTTTCTCAAGGAACTGAACAGCGGGGTCAAACTCGGTATTCACTCTCATAACGATTCGGAAACGGCCGTGGCCAACTCGCTCCTGGCCGTCTCCCTCGGGGTCAACCATGTCCAGGGCACGTTTAACGGCTACGGGGAGCGGTGCGGCAACGCCAACCTGACCTCCATTATCCCCGCCCTGATTTTCAAGATGGGGCTTTCCTGCAATGTCGGCCCTCATGCCGACCGGTTATACGAGACCTCACGGCTGGTCAACGAACTGGCTAACCTGCCTCATAACCGTTACCAGCCCTATGTCGGGGAATCGGCCTTTGCGCACAAGGGCGGCATCCACATCAGCGCGGTGCAGCGCAATCCGCTGACCTATGAACATATTGAGCCCGAAAAAGTGGGCAATTTCCGGCGCATCCTGGTTTCGGACCAGTCGGGCCGCTCCAATATCCTCCTCAAGGCGCAGCGCTACGGCCTGCGGCTCGACGCGGACGACCCGGTCATGGCGACGATCATCAGGGATCTCAAGGACCTCGAAAACCGAGGCTATCAGTACGAAGCGGCCGAGGCAAGCTTTGAGCTGCTGATGCGCCGGGCCATGGGCCTGGACAAAGAATTCTTTACCCTGGCCGGGTTCCGGGTCATGAACAACAAGTACCGGCTGGACATGCCGTCCCTCACCGAGGCGACCATCCGCTTAAGCGTGGGTGACGACGAGGTTCATACCGCCTCCATGGGCGACGGTCCGGTCAATGCCCTTGACCGGGCGCTGCGCAAGGCGCTGACCCGTTTTTATCCCGCCTTGAAGGATGTCGAGCTCGTTGACTACAAGGTGCGGGTGCTTTCCGGCGAGCGCGGCACCGGCGCCAAGGTCCGGGTCCTGATCGAGAGCCGGGACCGGAATTGCAGTTGGGGCACGGTCGGCGTTTCCCTGAACATTATCGAGGCCAGCTGGCAGGCCCTGGTTGACAGCATCAACTATAAACTCATGAAGGACGAGAGGGCAAAAGGGGCATCATGAATCCTGTCCGACCGGAGGCCGGGAAGGACAAGCAGTTGCTTGTCCTTCTTATTTTAGGCGTTCTGATCCTGGGTGCTCCCCTGTACACGCAACCGTTCGCCAGGGAGACGGTAAAAAAATACTGCTGGCTGCAGCTTGCCGGGGCCGGGCTGTATCGTCTCCCGCTTTCCCGGGGAAAACAAGATCCCGGCCGCCGGCTGCAAAGCCTGCTTGGCGGCAGGAAAATCCGGCCCGAAATACTGGGCCTGCTGCAACCGGGCCGGGTAGTTGCCCTGCGACGGGACAAAAAAGGGAACTTGCAACCGGCCCGGATCTCGCCGCGGCCAGCCTTTTTGCTGGGCCTGCCTTTCCCCATCAACCGGGCCGACGTGGCCGAGTTGACCCTGCTGCTCGGCATCGGGCCGCATCTCGCCGGCAAAATTGCCGCCTTTCGGCACCGGCATGGTCCGTTTCGCGGCGCAAAAATGTTGATCTCCGTGCCGGGTATCGGCCCGCGGCTCGCGTCGAGACTGGCGCCGTTGCTGTCCTTTGACTGAATACCCCATGACGTAAGCCGGCACAGGCACCCCATCTTTGCACGGTCACGCTTGCCCACATAGAGGGGCTACCGGAGTCTCCCTGCGGTCGCTTACCTGCGACCAAGCGTGCCTGCACAAAGCTGGGGTACCTGTGTCGGCTTACGGTGTTAAGCTTAATGAAAACGTATCGTTACGTACCCCCGTGATGAGATACCCCATGACTGCTGAAAAACAACAGGCGATCACTGCACCGGTTCTGGTCCTGGTCGGGCCGACAGCCATCGGCAAGACCGAACTGTCCCTGGCCATGGCCCGGCGGTTCGGCTGTGAAATCATCAGTGTCGATTCCATGCAGGTGTATCGCCACATGGACATCGGCACTGCCAAGCCGAGCCTGGAAGAGAGGGGCAGGGCGCCCCATCATCTCATTGATATCGTTGATCCAAGGGAACAGTACGATGCGGCCAGATTTGTCGAAGATGCCCTGCGGGCTATCAACACCATCGTCAGCCGCGGCAATATCCCCCTGTTGACCGGCGGCACCGGGCTCTACCTGAAGGCCCTGACGGAAGGCCTTTTTGAGGCCACTTTCAGCGATGCCGCGATCCGCAGCCGGCTGAACCGGCGCTTACGGCAGGAGGGAGGGGAGTCCCTGTACAGGGAACTACAGGCCGTCGATCCGGAAACCGCCGCCAGGCTGCATGTCAATGACGGCCGGCGTGTGACGCGGGCCCTGGAGATCTTTTACGGTACAGGGGTCCCCTGGTCGGTCCATTTGCGCCGGCAACCGGACCGGCGGGCCGAATTTTCAAGGCTTCTGCTGCTGGGCCTGAGCTGTGAACGCGATTCGTTGTATGAGCGAATCGAGCACCGGACCGATCAGATGATGGCGCAGGGGTTTGTCCAGGAGGTGGAAAAACTGCTGGACATGGGCTATAGTCCGGACTTGAAAGCCATGCAGGCCATCGGCTACCGCCACGTCAACAACTATCTTGCCGGAGAGTGGGGGATGGAAGAGACCATCCGCCTGCTCGTCCGTGACACCAGGCGTTATGCCAAGCGACAGTTGACCTGGTTCAGGGCGAATCCCGCAATGAACTGGTATGACCGTGAAGATGCCACCATGGTCATGGACCATGTTGGCCGGTTTTTAGGGTCTTAGGGCCGTCTTGGAGTTCGCTCAAAAAAAATAAAAGGGCGCCGGCAGCCGTAACAGGGCGGCCCGGCGAAAATTGCGTCATTGTCAACAAGTTGTGGACCGGAACCGGTGGAACCTGAAGAAAACCATAATAACAGACAGATCCGGTACCGAAACGGCACCATTGACCATGCTCTGTGCCGGCGCCTGGCCGCAGAACTTGATGTTCCGTATGTCCTGGCCGTTCTGCTGTGCCGACGGGGGATAACCACGGCCCGGGCCGCCACGACCTTCCTGTGTCCCAGCCTCGGCGACCTGCCGTCGCCCTTTTTGCTGAAAGGGATGGACAAGGCTGTTGCCCTGGTGATCACGGCGTTTCAGGAAAAGTGGCCGGTGGTCATTCACGGCGATTACGACCTGGACGGCATCAGCAGCACCGCCTTGCTGGCCCGGTTTCTCCGATCCCTGTCGATCCGGGCCGTCTGTCATCTGCCGGACCGGCTGACCGAAGGCTATGGAATCAATAAGCAGGCAATCGCCAGGCTGGCGCCCGGAGGCGGCGGACCGGCCTTGCTCATCACCGTCGATTGCGGAATCACCGCAATCGAGGAGGTCGAATTTGCCAGAGAGCAGGGGTTTCACGTCATTGTCACGGACCACCACGAACCGCCTGACTCTCTGCCGGCGGCCGACGCAATCGTCAACCCGAAACAAGAGGATTGTTCCTTTCCCTTTTCGGAACTGGCCGGCGTAGGGGTGGCCTTTTACCTGGCCATGGGGATTCGCAGCCGCCTGGTGGAACAGGGCACCTGGAGTAAAGCAACTGCACCCAATCTCAGGCAGTTTCTCGATTTTGTCGCCCTGGGCACGGTGGCCGATGTCGTGCCCCTGCTCGGACTCAACCGTATTCTGGTCAGGGCCGGGCTTGAAGTCTTAACGGAACGTTCACGTCCCGGTATCAGGGCTTTAAGCGAGCGGGCCCGGACCATGGAAGGCAGGATCACTGCCGAGGACATTTCCTATCGACTGGCCCCGCGCCTGAATGCCGCCGGCCGCCTCGGCAAACCGGAACTGGCCCTTGAGCTGCTGACCTGTTCTGAACCTGCCAGGGCACGGCAGCTTGCCGGCCGGCTCGAACTGATTAACCAGGAGCGGCGACAGCTGGAGATTGAGGCCCTGGATTCGGTCATGGATCAATGCGCGCGGCAGGAGGATGAGGGGAGGGCAGGTTTTGTTGCCTATGGCAATTATCATCTCGGAATCATAGGGATTATTGCCGCAAGGAGTGCTGAAAAATACGGCAAGCCGGTTTTCGTCTTGACCGATGAGGTCGCAGGCGACCAGGGGTTGCTCAAGGGCTCGGGCCGCTCCATAGACGGTATCAATTTATATGAAGTGTTACAGCAATGCACCGAAACCACGGTCCAATTCGGCGGCCATGCCATGGCGGCCGGCCTGACCCTGCACAAATCCAGGTTAAATGGCTTTGCGGAAATGTTTGACCGGGTGGTCGCCGAAACCAGCAAAACGAAACAACCTGACAATGAACGGCTTATCGACTATCAGCCGACGGCAGCCGAAATTTTTGATGAACATTTTATCGGTCTGTATCATAATCTCGAGCCGTTCGGGCAAGGGAATCCGGAGCCTGTTTTTTACCTGGAAAACCAGAAAATCGAAAGCAGCCATACCCTGAGAAACCATCTGAAATATTCAATCAGGCATAACGGCCACTTGTTCAACGGTATCGGTTTCGGCCTGGCAGACCGGATAGAATACACGCGGGATAAACCTGTCCAGCTCACCTTTACCATCAAGAACTCAACCTTCAGGGGGGAACAGCGCCTGGAGCTGCACGCGGTGAGTATCGATCCAACCACTTGATATTGGAAGGAATGTAAAAATTTAACATAATATATATTATGCGACATTTGATATTACGGGCTTTTGACCCCATAATTCACGCCTTGCTCCGGACGGCACGAAAATGGCTGGATAAAGCGGGCCAACTCCATTTTTGCTGCATCTTTTAAATGATTTCACGTAGGTTGGCGTTGAGCGTTTTTCCTCTCCGCTTGTTGGGTTTCGCTTAATTATGGGATAAACTGAATGTTATGATATCTGCAACGAAAAAAGCGAAACCCAACATTAAGGGCATAATCGCTCAACACCAACCTACAATGGGTTGCGAGATCACCCGCTGCCTTAGACATACAAGGCGTAGGGTGCGTGGAATGCACCCTGCATAAATACTTTATGAGCGAGAGATATAACTCGTAAAATCAGTTACTTCTGCAACAATATTAATGTTAAGAATTAAACCTTTCCGGGGTAAAATAAGATGAGTCATGAGATTTACCAGGAGCCGCTGGTCAGCCGCTATACCAGCCGTGAAATGCAGGAACTTTTTTCCGAACGTTTTAAATTCACCACCTGGCGGCGCTGCTGGGTCGCCCTGGCCGAGGCCCAGCATGAACTGGGCCTCAAGGTCGTCACCAGCGAGATGGTCGACGAGCTCAAGGCCCATGTCGAAGACATCGATTTCGACATGGCGGCCCGGAAAGAAAAGGAAATCCGCCACGACGTGATGGCCCATGTCTACACCTACGGCCGGCAGTGCCCCAGGGCCGAGGCCATTATCCATCTTGGCGCCACCTCGCAGTTTGTCGTCTGCCATACCGACCTGATTATCCAGAAAAAAGCGCTGCGGCTGGTCAAGAAATCCCTGGTTAACGTTATTGCCAACCTGGCCACGTTTTGCAGTAAGTACAAGGACATGGCAACCCTCGGCTTCACCCACTATCAGCCGGCCCAGCCGACAACCGTCGGCAAGCGCAACACCCTGTATATCCAGGATTTACTGATGGATCTCGACTATATCGAACACCTGGAACACCAGGTCAAGGCCCGCGGGGCCAAGGGCACCGTCGGCACCCAGGCCACCTTCCTTGAACTCTTTGGCAACGACCATGCCAAGGTCCGCGAGCTGGACCGGCTGGTCGCCGCCAAGCTCGGCTTTGCCGAGGTATTCGCGGTCACCGGCCAGACCTACCCGCGCAAACTGGACATGAAGTCAGCCGAGACCCTGGCCGGACTCGGCGCCTCGGCCCACAAGTTTGCCGTGGACCTGCGGCTGCTCTCGAACCTCAAGGTCCAGGAAGAACCCTTTGCCAAACAACAGGTCGGCAGTTCCGCCATGGCTTACAAGCGCAACCCCATGCGCTCCGAACGGATGACCGGCCTGGCCCGCAAGCTCATGGGGTTGCCGGCCAATTTTGCAGCCACGGCCGCCAACCAGTGGTTCGAGCGCACCCTGGATGATTCGGCAATCAGGCGAATGGACCTGGCCCAGGCCTTTCTCCTGTCGGACGCCATATTAAGACTTTACATTAACATTACAAAGGATATGGTCGTTTATCCGAAGCAAATAGAACGTTATCTTCGCGCAGAACTGCCTTTTATGGCCACGGAAAAAATATTGATGGCCTGCGTGGAAAAGGGCAAAAGCCGCCAGGCAATACACGGGGTTATTCGCGACCATTCGGTTGCCGCCGGCCTGGCGGTCAAGGAAGAAGGCAAAGAGAACGATCTCCTTGAAAGACTGGCCGGTGACGAACGAATCCCCCTGGACAGAGATGAGCTGTACGCCCTTCTCGGTCGTTTCCAGGAATTTACCGGCCGGGCCGCCGAGCAGACCATGGAGTTCCTGGCCGAAGTTGTCGACCCGGTACTGGCTCGTTATCATGACGACATCGGCAAGGTCGATGCCACCCTGAAGGTGTAGCGCAGAGTGCCACTCCCGGTGACCGGCGACAAAATGAAGTGTCTTGATCTTTACCTGCGGATACGCAGGGACCGGATAGGCTACCTGCGTTTTATCCTGGAAGGCTATGACGGCCTGGCCCAGATCACCACGATTGACGCCGGCCAGGGACTTGTCCGGCTGCTCTTCCCCGGTTCCCGGTATGCCGAAGTCCTCTCTCTCCTTGACGGGGTGGCCGCTGACATTAATGTCCAACATTATGTTTAAAATATAATTAACTGGTTATGCGATATAATGAAACAACGTAGTCTTTACATAAAAACCTTTGGCTGCCAGATGAATAAAAGGGATTCCGAGATCATCGAGCAACTTCTTTTCCCCTGCGGCTTCCTGCCGACCGCCGAGATGGAGGCTGCGGATCTTGTTATTCTGAACACCTGCAGCATACGGGCCAAGGCCGAACAAAAGGTATTCAGCCTGCTCGGGCAGATTAAGCAATGGAAACTGTCCCGGCCGGAGATGCGGGTTGCCGTTACCGGCTGCGTCGCCCAGCAGGAAGGAGAAAAGATTTTCCGGCGCATGCCGCATGTCGACCTGGTAGTGGGAACCCAGCAGATCTATCGGATACCCGAGTTAATCAGGCAGCTTGATGCCGGCGAAACCTCGGGCAGGCTGGCGATTGACCTGGACAAAAAATTTGCTATCCCCCCCTACCAGACCCTCTCCCCTGCCCCGCACGAATTCAGGAAATTCATCACCATCATGCAGGGCTGCAATAATTATTGCAGCTACTGCGTTGTTCCCGCGACCCGTGGCCGGGAAACCAGCCGGCCGGTGGCCGATATCCTTGACGAAGCGCACCTGCTCGTTGCCCAGGGAGTCCGGGAGATCACCCTGCTCGGCCAGAACGTCAACTCGTACGGCAAAACCAATCCGGTGGCCGACACGCCTGTCGACTTTGCCGCCCTGCTGCACATGGTTGCGAAAATCGACGGACTCGAGAGACTGCGTTTTACAACCTCGAATCCCAAGGACCTTTCCGACGAGCTGATTCGCTGTTTCACGGAAATCGACATCCTCTGCCCCCACTTTCACCTCCCGGTCCAGTCGGGTTCCGACCGCGTCCTGGCCCGGATGAATCGAAAATACACGGTTGCCGAGTATCTTGAGAAAGTGGAAAAACTGCTGGACTGCCGCCCGGACATAGCCATGAGCACCGACATTATTGTCGGTTTTCCAGGGGAAAGCGAACAGGACTTCGAGCAAACCATTAAGCTCCTGGATACCGTCCGTTATCACGGTTCTTTTTCTTTTAAATATTCAGACCGGCCCGGTACCCGTTCCGCCTCTTTTGACAACAAGGTCGATGAAAAGGTAAAATCGGAAAGGCTCAACCGTTTCCAGAAACGCCAGAATGAAATCGGCCTGGCGCGAAACAAAGAATACGTGAACACAACCCTGGACATCATGGTGGAAGGAACGGGAGATCCGCATCTTTTTCACGGTCGCTCCACCACGAACCATATCGTTCATTTCCCGCCACCTGCCGGCAGAAAGCTGCACGAGGGAGATACGATCCGGGTTCACATTCAACATGCCGGCCTCCATTCACTCACCGGCACGGCAGCAGAAGAGGAAACAAAATGATTGATCTCCACACGCATACGTTTTTCAGTGACGGGGCGCTGGTCCCCTCGGAACATGTACGACGGTTCGAGGTCCTGGGCTACGAGGCCGTAGCCATCACCGATCACGCCGACTCGTCAAACATGGATTTTATCATCCCCCGGATTGTCCAGGCCGCCAGGGACCTGAACCCCCTGGGTAAAACCCGTCTCATCCCGGGCATTGAACTGACCCATGTCCCCCCTCCCCTGTTTGCCCCCCTGACCGTCCGGGCCCGCGAACTCGGCGCCCTGATTGTCGTGGCCCACGGCGAAACCCCGGTGGAACCGGTAGCGCCCGGCACCAACCGGGCGGCCCTGGAGGCCGGCGTCGACATCCTGGCCCATCCCGGCTTTATTACCGAAGAAGAGGCGGCCCTGGCGGCGAAAAAGGGGATTTTCCTGGAACTTTCAGGTCGCAAGGGCCACAGCCTGACCAATGGTCATGTGGCCCAGATGGCAGCACAGGCAGGCGCTTTGCTGGCCGTTAATGCCGACGCCCACGAACCGGAAGACTTTATGACGGCGGAAAGGGCCGAAACCGTGGCCCTCGGCGCCGGACTGAGCCGGGAGCGATACATGCAGCTGCGCCGGGACATGGCCAAACTGGTCAACGACCTCATCATCGGCTCGTAACCGGCCCGGACGGAGCAAAATTGAGGCCGCAGCCACAACGAAGTTCCCGATATGATGATAGTAATGTGTTTCAATCCACGCCCCCGCGCGGGGGGCGACTTTGTCGGGGACGATACTCCGGCTCCTGGTACCTTGGTTTCAATCCACGCCCCCGCGCGGGGGGCGACCAACGAAGCCCTTGTTTATGCGCAAGATAAATGGGTTTCAATCCACGCCCCCGGCGCGGGGGGCGACCTGCACAATTCCGGCAGCGTTTTGGAGCGCCGAAAGTTTCAATCCACGCCCCCGCGCGGGGGGCGACTTCGTGGTATTTATACTGATAAATTGACTCAACAAGTTTCAATCCACGCCCCTATAGTGGACCCCACATATAGGACAGCATGTTAAGGTGTATTTCCAATCAAAAGGAGATACCGAATGGGCAGGAAAAAATACAGCAAAGAATTGAAAGCACAGATTGCCTTGGATGCGATTAAAGGCCAGAAAACGATAGCAGAGTTGGCATCAGAATATGGCGTTCATGCAAATCAAATAAGTAACTGGAAGAGGCAACTGCTTGATGCTGCTCCATCTGCCTTTATCCGTGGAAAAGATAAAGATGCTGAGAAGAAAGAGATTGAGCGTGATCAATTATATCAAAAAGTCGGTCAAT
>UOEY01000110.1_pt1 | contig 15018 bp, 10 predicted proteins | sample 1989501 | NCBI WGS metagenome assembly UOEY01 (sample SAMEA4712198, study PRJEB27164) | hydrothermal vent metagenome | biome: marine basaltic hydrothermal vent biome; feature: marine hydrothermal vent; material: mineral | place: Pacific Ocean | collected 2011-06-14/2011-07-23 | depth 1691 m | reverse complement strand
TGTCTCTGCCGCATCCTCATGATCTCCGGCCAGGCGCAGGGGCAGGTCCCGGCCCCTGCTGTCCAGCAGGCCGACGGCGACCGGTATCAACAGCGGCTCTTTTTCCTGCTGCCCGGGCGTCGGCGGGGTCGCCTGGCTCACGGTCAGGCGGTACTCCCGTCGCCCGGCGTCATATTCTCCATGCACCTCGAGTTCCGGCGTGCCGGCCTGGCTGTACCAGAGCTTGAACTGCCCGGCCTCGAAACCGTTGGCATCGGCCAGGGCCGCGACAAAATCATCACAGGTAACGGCCCGGCCGTCGTGACGGGCAAAATAAAGATCCATTCCCCGCCGGAACCCGGCCGCGCCCAGCAGGGTATGCAGCATCCGGACCACCTCGGCCCCCTTGTCATAAACGGTCAGGGTATAAAAATTATTGATTTCAATATATGATTCCGGCCGGACAGGGTGCGCCATCGGCCCGGCATCTTCACGAAACTGAAAATTACGGATGACCTGCACGTCACGAATTCGCTGAACCGGCCGCGAAGTCATGTCCGCCGAGAACTCCTGGTCGCGGAACACGGTCAGACCCTCTTTCAGGCTCAGTTGAAACCAATCCCGGCAGGTGACCCGGTCGCCGGTCCAGTTATGGAAATATTCATGGGCGATGACACCTTCAATTCCCTCGTAATCGCTGTCCGTCGCGGTTTCGGGACGGGCGAGGACAAACTTGGAATTGAAGACATTGAGGCCCTTGTTTTCCATGGCCCCCATGTTGAAATCATCCACGGCCACGATCATGAAGATATCCAGGTCATATTCCAGCCCGAAGACCTCCTCGTCCCAGCGCATGGCCTTTTTCAGCGACTCCATGGCGTGCGCACACTTGTCCCGGTTGCGTTTTTCAACGAAGATGCGCAGCACCACGTCCCGGCCGGAGCGGCAGCGAAAGTGATCCTCGATATGGACCAGGTCCCCGGCGACCAGGGCAAAGAGATAGCAGGGCTTTTTATGCGGATCATGCCAGGTGGCGAAGTGGCGGCCGTTTTCCATTTCTCCCCGGGCGACCATGTTGCCGTTGGCCAGCAGCACCGGATACCTTCGGGCATCGGCGATAATGGTGGTCGTAAATTCGGCCATGACATCAGGCCGGTCGGGAAAACAGGTTATGCGGCGAAACCCCTCGGCCTCGCACTGGGTACAGAAATTGCCGCCGGAGAGATACAAACCCTCCAGGGCGGTGTTCCCCCCGGGATTGATAACGGTCTCTATTTCCAGGATAAAGCGGTCCGGCACGTGGGTAAGCGTCAATATCCCGCCGGTGCAGGAAAACTGACCGGCGGTCAGTTCACGGCCGTCGAGACGGACCGATTTGAGCTGCAGATCCTCGCCGTTCAACTCCAGCCGGCCGCCCTCCCCTTTTGCCTCTTTGTTGCGCTGCATCTGCAGGCGTGACCGGACCAGGGTAACTGTCTCGTCCAGCTCAAAACGCAGATCAACGGTTGTCACCAGGTATGGTGGTGGTGTATAATTCTTAAGACAGGTAGTTTTATGCTGTTTCGTGGACATAATTTTCGCCTTTTATATCATTTGGTTGCATTGATTAACACCTGGATCCGTTACCTGGCGCTCACTGATTCAGGAACAGAGATCACCCTTCCTTTGAGGTCGGCTTATGGACAAAATGGACAAAAAAATCCTCATTGCCATTGATGGCTCCACTTACAGTTCCAACAGTCTCGACTACCTGATCCGTCTGTTCAAAAACAATGAATCCCTCTCCGTCCACCTGTTGAGCATTATCTCCTCGGCGGCCGGAGACCAGAGCTGGATGTTTGATGTCGACCCGTTGCGGCAGCACTCTCCGGCCACGGAACGACGCAGAAGCACTGCGGAAAAATACCTGAAAGACGCCCGGGCCAGGCTGGTTCGCAACGGCTTCAACGAGAACAATATAACATTCCGGGCGGAAATTACATCCGCCTCTATCGCGACCGCCATCCACGCGGAGGCCAACCGGGGAACCTATGACGGTCTGCTGATCGGCCGCCGGGGAATCGGTAAGGTCGGCGAGATGTTTTTCGGCAGCGTCTCCTCCTACCTGGTGGAAAAATGCCACGCTGTCCCGCTCTGGATCATTGACGGCGCGATCACCTCGGCCCATTTTCTCCTCGCCGTTCAAACTAAGCCGCACTCGCTCATGGCTGCCGACTACCTGGGTTACATCATCAAAAACGAGCCGGGGTCCAAAATCCTTCTCTACCACTCGAGCGTTCTATTTGGGGGCAAAGCAAAAACGAAGGTGGAGGATTTTCATGATCCGTGGGGCAAAGACTGGTGCGATCAGCATATCGACCTGGACACCCGTCTCTATCATGCCCATACTCAAATCCTGCTTGACAACGGGATAGAGGCGGAACGGATCCACGCATTACCGACACGGACGGACCTGGAAGCCAGCCGCGACCTGCTGCGGCAGGCCCGGAAACATCAATGCGGCACCATCGTCATCGGCCGGCGGCCAAGAAGCGAAGACAAGGGAATATTCGGCGGGGTGTCTGACCGGGCCTTGCAGCAGGCCGAGAATATCGCCCTGTGGCTGGTGGGTTAGCCGTAAACGATCACGGGTGCCGCATTCGTGCAGGCGCGACTGCCCGCCATAGCCCGCTATGCGGGCGGGAGCGATCGCACGAATCTGCGGTGCCCGTGATCGTTTACGGTTTTTTCCCCTGCGCGAATCTGCGGCACCCTGTGCCCCCCTGCCCGGCCCTTACGATTCAGCGTTTTTTTCGGGCCGGGTTCGAGACGGCCGGCCGCTCCGTTTTCTTCTTCACGGCCGGCTGAAAAATGATCTCGGCCGCCTCGGACTGCCCAAGATAGCGGGCCGCAAGGGCGGAAATTTCCGGGGCGGTAATCGAGGCGAAATCACGCCTGATGGAAAGCGGCCACTTGAGCTGCTCCGGATGGCGGCTGGAAAGGACCAGCACCGATTCCAGCCAGTAGCGATTTGTCCTCATGATGTCCTTGATCGAGGTCAGGATCGGCTTCACGGCTCTTTTCAGTTCAGCCGGCCCCAGCCCTTTTCGGGCCAGGCCGGCGCCCACGTCCCTTACCTTTCGCGCTATGGCCCTGGCCCGTTGCGGAGCAACGGTCAGCACGGCCCTCATGACCCCGTACCCCCGGGCGATCCGGCTGGAGTTGTTATAGACGACCGGAGAATAGGTGGCCCCCATCTTTTCCCTGATTTCGCGGCGCAGCCGGTCGGCGAAAACCGAGGCCAGGACATTGAGCCTCCTGGTCCTGGAAATATCCCAGAAATCGGCAGTGGGCCAGGCCACCACGACCAGGGCCTTGTTGATTTTAGTATCGACCCGGCGCTCCAGGACTTTTCCCGCAGGAAAGGTCAGGGACTGCCCCGGCTGCCGGACCACAAGTGACCGGCGGAGGGTGCCGAGATACCTGCCGGTCAACTCGATCACCCGCCCGGGGTCGATATCACCCACCACCGATATCTCCAGCGGCGCGCCGCGAAACACGGGGGCCAGCCAGTGACGGATCTGCTCAAGCTTAAGCCCCATGAATTGTTTTTGCGGCGGCATGCCGTAGAACGGATTGCCGCCGGCAAGGAACCGTTCCCCCTGCAGCCCCATCATCCCCTCAACAGAGCCCCTCATCTGTTTATACATCTGGCCGAACCGTGCCATGCTGAGCCGGTAGGCCTCGGGCCGGAAGGCGGGATCCAGCAGCTGGGTCTGCATGAGCTGCAGAATGAGTTCAAACTCACTGCTCAGCCCCCTGCCGTCCAGGGAAAAGCTTGCCGACCCGGCCCGGAAGGCTACCTTGACGCTATGGCCGGCCAGCGCTTCGTCCAGCTCGTCCCTGGTCAGCCGGCCGAAACCGCTCTGCCGGACCACGGACTCGGCCAGGATACCCAGGCCCGGACTCGGTTCGCCGAGCCGGCCGTTACCGAAGTGCACGGAGACCAGCACCTCATTGGGTTTAAACGACGTTTTTTTGACGTTAAGAATGGCGCCGCCGGCAAAAACAACCCTGAGGACGCCGATCCCGGCCGGTTTTTCTCTCTTGACAATCCGCGCCGGCGCTGGGGACACTGGCAGATACGGAAAAGCGACCTGCGCCTCGCCGGTCCAGGGTTTCAGGGCTGTTTCGGCAGAGTGCTTGAAAAGACTCCGGATCACCTCTTCAGGCGTCTTGGCCGAATCCTTTATTCCAACCGTACCCGCCACCTGGAGCAACCGGTTATCATGGTGCCAGGCGGACCGGAAGGCACCGTTCACCTCGGCCAGCGTCATTCTTTTCAGAAGCGGCCCATAGATTGCCATCTCCTGTTCCGGCGACAGGACAACCTCGTTGTTGTTCAGCTTGCCGACAATCTGGGAGGCGAGTTGCCCGCTGTTTCTGCCGGCCTTGGTCTCGACCTGTTTTTTCAGGGCCGCCCGCAGTTCTTTTTTCGCCCGGGCCAGTTCCTGGTCGGAAAAGCCCAGCTCCAGGGCCTGGCGCAGGGTGTAATTCAGGAGCTTGAAACCTTGCCGCCAACTACCAGCCCTGGTCCTGGCCGACAGGGTCGTATAGCCTACGCGCTGTAAAAAAATGCCGGAATAAAATCCGGCCTCGGTTAACGGACTTGCCGGCCGGCTGACAAGCTGCTTGAGGCGGTTGTTCATAATAGAAGCAGCAATATAATCGCGCAACTGCTGCGTCTCCCAGGCCAGGGTATCAGGCCGGGGCTGCGTATTCCAGTGGGTGCCGATGGAGAGTTCCGTGTAGCCGAGATCCGAATCGTGCAGGTACAATACCCTGGTCCCCCGGAGCGTCAGGCGGCCGAAATCTTTACATGCAGGTTCGGGGCCGGCCTTAGACAGACGGCCGAAGCGCTCGGTGATCATCTTTCGCGCCTGCGCGACATTTACATCGCCGACCACCACCAGGATCATGTTGTCCGGCCGATACCAGGTATTATAAAAATCCCGCAGCAAAGCCGAATCCGCGCCCTTGATCGTTTTTTCCGTGCCGATCGGCAAACGTCTGGCCGCCCGGGTCCCGGCCAGGGATAACTGCAGGCGTTTCTTGTACAGCCGGTACCCGGCTGAATCCCGGGTCCGCTTTTCCGCCAGGATGACCCCACGTTCACGATCAATCTCACGTTTCAGCAGCAAGGCGCCGCGGGCATAATCAGCCATGACCAGCAACCCCCGGCCAAGGTCCCGGCGCCCGCCCCTGGGCAGCAAAAGGTTATATACCGTCTCATTGAATGAGGTATGGGCGTTGGTGTCGGCGCCGAAACTCATGCCGATGGACTGAAGATATTTGATCAGGGTGCCGGGCGGAAAGTGGGTGGAGCCGTTGAACACCATATGTTCAAGAAAATGGGCCAGGCCCCGCTGCGATTCCGTCTCGGCGAGTGATCCTGCCTGGACATCGAGGTAGAGGGCGACCCGGTTTCGCGGCTCATTGTTTTTCATGATGACAAAACGAAAACCGTTATCCAGGGTGCCGAAGTCCAGGCTCGGATCAGGTTTCAGATCACTATGATCATGCGGCCAGCCCCTGGATATACAGGAGGCAGAGGAAGACTGCCCGGGACCTGTCAGGCCGAGCGGCCCGCACCCCGAAAGGGCGGCCGTAACCAGCGAGAAGCAGCAGAGAAAAAAAAGAAAAAATCGAATGTCGCGTTTCATTGTTCCGCCGGTGAAAATAGGGTATTTTCGCAGTATTGCAATCCGCTAACGGATTCAGGGTAAAGTGCGGCTCACACTGTATATCAACATCTCCGGAGAGGCAATATGAAGCTCAAAAATAAATGCGCCCTGGTCCTGGGCGCGACCCGCGGTATCGGCCTGGCCGTTGCCCGTGAGCTGGCCGCCAACGGCGTCCGGCTTGCCCTGCCCTGGTTTGACTGGCCTGAAGACTCGGAGGCCGTACGGAAAGAATTCGGCGGCCGGGGGGCCGGTCACCTGGTGATTGAAACGGACCTGCGCGATTCTCTCCAGGTCCGGGAGATGGTGGAACGTATTGCCGGAGAATTCGGCGGCCTGCAGATCCTGGTCAATAACATTGAGCGCGGCGGCATGCCGGTCGTCCATGGTTCTTATGAACGGGAGGTCAACCGGGGGCAGTGGCAGGTGGAGATGGAAACCACCCTGCACGCCAAGTGGCTGGTCTTCGAACACTGCCTGCCTCTTCTGCAAAAGGCGGACCAGGCGGCGGTCGTCAACATTTCATCCATTGCCGGCGTTGTCGGCCGCTCCGGGCCGGCCGGCCTCATCTTCAATGACGGCTACGCCGCGGCCAACCGCGGGATTTCCTCGCTGACGGAGACCTGGGCGCGGCTCGGCGCCCCGACCATCCGGGTCAATGAAATCATGCTTGGCCTGATTGATACGCGGCACGGCCGACAAACACGAGGCTGGAAAATCCTGGCTGAAAAAGACAGAAAAGAACTGCTGGCGCACACCCTGCTCGGCCGTACCGGGACCCCCGAAGAAGTGGCGGGGGCGGTCATGTTCCTCGTCCGTGACGCGGATTTCATGACCGGCAGTGTTATCCGCCTCGATGGCGGTTATATCCTGGGCGGAGAGGCCGTCCCCCCGATGCCGGGCGGCGTGGTGTAGCCGGTCGGCGCTGGACAGAACGCTAAATAGTGCCCGATACTAGATATCCAGGGCCCAGTCGGGCAAATGGCGAAGGATATAATTAGAGACGGCGTCCTTTTCTTCCGACTTGTCTTTCGCGGCTGCCGCCGCGATCACTTCGTCAAAATCGAACCAGCATATTTCCTTGTCATCGTGATTATATACGGTGAGAACACGATGATCGGGCTGGCGCACATCCTCTTCTTCCTGAATGGCGGCCACTATCTTTACTGCCTCTTCGTAGGGCAGGAATCGAATTTCATCTTCCTGGCTCATAATATCATCATCCTGTTACATGCCGGACCGGGTCGAGCAGGGCCAGGTTCTCCCCTGCCCGCTCACGCCACACCCGGCATACTTGTTCCGGACCACGGCGATTATCAAGCAACCGCCACGCAAACTGTTTCACGCTTATCAATCAGTTCGACATTATTCGGGATATTCAGATCGTCGCAGGTCAAACCGTCCTGGCCCTGGTCCAACTCGGTGATATCCACCTCAAGGGCATCGGGAATATCCAGGGGACAGCCGCGCAGCTTCACGCTGGATCTGAAGACCTGCAGGAGACCACCCTTGTCAACTCCCCGGGCCTTGCCGAGATACTGGATCGGCACGTTGAACTCCCGTGGCTTATCCAATGGTATCTCGATAAAGTCAACATGAATCAACTGATCCGTCACCGGATTTTTCTGAATTTCCTTGACGAGCACGTGGCGCGTTCCCTTGGTATCGCCGTCAATGTTCAGCGAAACAACGGCATTGCGGCCATGGATGTCAAACAGACTCCTGTGCAGCGCCACGGCATTAACCTGCAGAGACAGGGCATCCGAGCCGCCGGCGTACAAAACAGCCGGAGTCTGTTCATCCATTCTTAAACGCCGGGCTGCGCCTTTACCGAAAACCGTGCGGACTGTCGCCGACACATCTATCTTTAACATGGAAAACCTCCTTCCCTTTCAATAAACTCAAAAATATGTACGGGCTGAGTATCCCCGAGGTTGTCGCCCCAGGTGAACTATTACAAAAATATTTTATTCGTAGTGATCGATTTCAGACAAAAAGATAACTGACGGAATCCTCGGAATTTATCCGACGGATAGCCTCGCCAAGCAATTCCGACACCGAAAGCACCTTTATTTTTTTGCACTGCCCCGCCTTTTCATTCAACGGAATGGAATTGGTTACCACCAGCGACTTGATACAGGATTTGTTCAGTCGTTCAATGGCCGGTCCGGAAAGTACCGGATGGGAACAACAGGCATGCACCTCTTTGGCCCCCCTTTCTTTTAACTTGGCAGCAGCCCCGCACAGGGTGCCGGCCGTATCGACCATGTCATCGAGCAGGACAACCGTTTTCCCGGCCACATCACCGATGACATGCATGGCCTGGCACTCATTGGCCCGTTCCCGCCGCTTATCGATAATGGCCAGGCCGGCGTTAAGACGCTTGGCAAAGGCCCTGGTCCGCTCAACCCCGCCGGCATCGGGAGAAACCATGATTACATCTTCTGCAAAGGTTTTCCGCATATACTTGAGCAGCACGGGGGCCGCATAGAGATGATCGACCGGTATATTAAAAAAACCCTGGATCTGCCCGGCATGGAGGTCCATGCACAAAACCCGGCGGGTACCGACCGCCATGAGCATCTCGGCCACGACCTTGGCGGTAATCGGTACCCGGGGCCGGACCTTTCTGTCCTGGCGGCCATAGCCGTAATACGGCATTACGGCGGTGATCCGGCGGGCCGAGGCACGACGCAGGGCATCGACAATGATAATCAGCTCCATCAGGTGGTCATTGACCGGCGGACAGGTCGGCTGAATGACGAACACATCCTGCCCCCGGACATTCTCACCGATATCGACCGAAGTTTCACCGTCGCTGAACTTTTTCACCTCAGCGGCAGCCAGCGGTACGCCGAGGTAACTGCAAATTTCCTCTGCCATCATTCTGTTGGCATTACCGGAAAAAATCTTCATAATTCTCTGTCCATCTTATACCTTATCATCAACAAATGGCTGGGGCGGCAGGATTCGAACCTGCGAATGCAAGAATCAAAATCTTGTGTCTTACCACTTGACGACGCCCCATTCCGGGAGTTCAATTCAGATGCTTGGTGCAGGCAGGGGCGCGACAAAAAATATATTGTCATAGTCCCTTGCCAGATCCTGGAAGCAGGCTTCAGCCTGTCCTCTGCCACCCTGCTTCGAAAAAAGTCCGAAAACCGAGGGACCGCTGCCGGACATAAGCGCTGCGGCGGCTCCGCCCTTCAGCAGCCTTTCTTTCAGGATCCCGATCTCTGCATAACGGTCCGCCGTGACCCGTTCCAGATCATTGCGCAATTCATCCGGCCTGATCGCTCGCTGCGTGAACTTGTGACCCTCTCCTGCATCAGCATTACCTTTTTGCAAATTTGACAGGTTAAAAATATTTTCCGCCGCTGTCAATGCAAATCTCTCATAGACCCATGAAGTTGACACGGAAAATCCGGGATTCACGAGCAGAACATCAACATCAGCCAGAGCGGCCGCCGGCTGCAGCCGATCGCCGATCCCGGTCGCCCAGGCAACGGGCCAGTCGACCACGAACAGCGGGACATCGGCGCCGAGAGACACCCCCATGGCCAGCAGTTCCCTGACCGTGCAGCGGGTGCCGAACAGTTTATCCAGGCCGCGCAGCACGGCGGCGGCATCGCTTGAACCGCCGCCAAGCCCGGCGGCGATGGGAATGGATTTATAGAGGGTGATCTTGACGCCGGGCAGATGCCCGGCCGAACGTTCGGCCATGGTTGTCAGAAAAAGCCGGGCGGCCCGGTAAACGATGTTGCTCTCGTCTTCGGGCAGACCGCTGTCCGGACAAGAGAGACTGATTCCGGCCGCGCTCCGTTGCAGGACAAGCTGATCGAACAGGTCGATCTTCTGCATCAAGGTCGCCAGCAAATGATACCCGTCCGGCCGCCGGCCCGTCACCCGCAGATACAGGTTGATCTTGGCCGGAGCAGTCAGCCGGAGCTCATCGACAGCAGTCGTGCTCATCCCGCCCCGGCCGGACTCTCAGCTCGACTTGTCCGCAACTTTAACAAAACGCATTTTCAATTCATACAGGACCCTGGTCAGCAGTTCATCTTCTTCGCGCTCCAGGTTGCCCCTGGTCTTCTTCTGCAGAAGGGTAAGCGTATCGATGGCACTTCTGGCCAGTTCAAGAGCAACGGTTTTTTCTCCTGTTTCCGGATGAGCCAGTTCACCCAGATGCAGGAGCGCCGTGGTGTTTAACGACAGGATCAGCCCGGAAAAGGTCACGTCGGGCATCACGCATTTCCCGGCCTCATCGCGGACATGACCATCCGGGCACGGTTTACAATTCTTCTTTTCTTCGCTCATAATGGTTGCTTTCTTTATCCCCTGAATCCGTGACGGCTTGAGGTGTCACTCCATGCAACATCTGAAATTTATTGCATTATCTCCAAATAAGCTCATTTGCCGGTCTTCACCGCGCCGCCCTGCGGTCCGCCCGATAACGGATTCAGGTACTTTAATCCTGAAAGCCCTGTCGAGTAGACCTGCCCAATCAACAATACAGCGGCAACTCAAGAACCATGGCATCGTCGATGGAAGACAGCTCCCGGACTTTAGCCAGCAGGTCCTTGGAAACCCGGGGGGTCGTGTTGAGCAGAATAACATTCTGACTGGACTCCTCTTCCCGGCCAACGGTCATGCTGGCGATATTGACCCCGGCGGCCCCGAGAGTCGTGCCCAGGAGACCGATCACCCCGGGAACATCCCGGTTGTAGACCAGCAGCATGGGGCCGGCGGGCAGTGCTTCCAGGCGGAAAGAGTTGAGCCGGACGAGGCGGGGCTCTTTCTTGCCGAACACCGTGCCGGCCAGCATGTTCTCACCATCGGTGGTCTTGACCGTGACCCGCAACAAATTGGTAAAATCGGCCGCTTGCCGGCTCTTTGATTCCACAATCCGGATACCGCGTTCCTCGGCGATGAGCGGAGCGTTGACGAAATTAACCGCATCCTGGAGAATCGGCGTAAAGAGACCCTTTAGAAAGGCCACCGTCACCGGCCCGACATCCTGGTCGGCCAGGTCGCCGTTAAATTCAAGATTGACCTCTTCCACACCGCCCTTGGCGATCTGCATGTGCAGCGAACCAAGCATCTCGCCCAGCCGTATGTACGGGCCGATCGAAGCCAGCACCTCGTCACTGACGGAGGGCACGTTGACGGCATTGCGGACCACGCCCTTGAGCAGGTAGTCGGCCACCTGTTCGGCAATCGCCGAGGCCACGTTTTCCTGGGCCTCGCTGGTCGACGCGCCGAGATGGGGAGTGCAGATAAAATGCGGGTGTGCCAGGAGCGGCGTCTCCTCAAGCGAGGTAGGCTCTTTTTCAAAGACATCCAGGGCCGCACCCGCGATCTTGCCCGTATCGAGGGCCTCGTGCAGGGCCTCTTCGTCAACCACCCCGCCGCGGGCGCAGTCAATGAACATGGCATCGTTTTTCATGTTGGCGAAAAATTCACTGGAGAGGAGATGATGCGTTTCCTTGGTCAACGGCGTGTGCACCGAGATAAAATCGGCGCGCCTGGCCAGCTCCGGCAGATCCACCAGCTCGACCCCGATCCTCTCCACCAGGTCGGCAGGCATATGCGGATCAAAGGCGATGACCTTCATGTGCAGGCCCTGGGCCCGGTTGGCCACGATGGAACCGATACGGCCGACACCGACAATCCCCAGGGTCTTGCCGCTCACCTCGCGGCCCATGAAACTCTTCTTCTCCCACTTGCCGGCCTTCATGGAGCTCGTTGCCTGCGGGATATTGCGGGCCAGAGACATCATCATGGCAAGGGCATGCTCGGCAGCCGTGGTCGCATTGCCGTCCGGCGCATTCATCACCACGATCCCCTTCTGGCTGGCAGCCGGGATATCGACATTGTCCAGACCGATTCCCGCCCGGCCGATCACCTTGAGTCCGGTCGCCGCTTCAATGATATCTTCGCGAACCTTGGTGGCGCTCCGAATTACCAGGCCGTCGTATGCCGGGATAATGGCCTTGAGTTCCTCGGGCGGCAGGCCGGTCTTTACGTCCACCTCAATCCCGGCCTCCCGGAGAATCTTTTCTCCTATAGGGGCCAGATTGTCACTGATCAGTACCTTCATCATTCTCCTCTTGAAACCTGGTTATAATATCATATACTCGTTGCATTTTAATCAGGAAAAAGGAACTATACCGTCAAATAGTTTTCACGACAACAGGAAAGTACCGCTCATCGTTGTCTTAATGTATAAAACCTGAACCCGTGACGGCAGAGGCGATGCCTCATGCAAACGCTCACGGATTCAGGTAAAAACCAGAGCGTCGGGGAAGCGGCAAGCTTCCCCTTGAAGAATTCACACCGGCACGATATAAAGATCTCGTTTTCCGCGTACCGCCCATGAATGCCGGGCGGTTCTTTATATCCCTCGGCTTAAAGGATAAGGAGTTTCCATGACTGAAGTTCGCGTTCGTTTCCCCCCGAGCCCCACCGGCTATCTCCATATCGGCGGCGCCCGCACGGCGCTCATGAACTGGCTCTATGCCAGGAAAACCGGCGGCAAACTCATCCTGCGCATCGAGGACACCGATGCCGAACGCTCGACCAGCGAGTCCATTGACGGCATCCTGGACGGCCTGATCTGGCTCGGCCTGGACTGGGATGAAGGGCCGTATTTTCAAACCGACTTTGCCGCCGACCACCTGGCCGCGGCCGACAGGCTGCTGCAATCCGGCCATGCCTACAAATGCTTCTGCACCAAAGAGGAACTGGACCGGAAACGTCAAGCCCTGCTGGCCGCCAAACAGGATATCCGTTATGACGGCACCTGCCGGGAGCTGACCCCTGAACAAATTGCGGCAAAAGAGCAACAGGGCCTGCCCTTCGTGGTCCGGTTCAAGGTCCCGAGACAAAGCGGGACCGTTGCCTACGACGACCGGGTGCTGGGCCGTATCGAACGTCGCTATGACGACATCGAGGACTTTGTCATCGTCCGCTCCAACGGCAAGCCCCTTTACCTGCTCTGCAACGTAGTCGACGATATCCGCGACCGTATCAGCCATGTCATCCGCGGCCAGGACCACATGAGCAACACCAGCCGCCAGGTCCTGCTCTACGAGGCCCTGGGCGCGCCGGTGCCGGTTTTCGTCCACATGCCGCTGACCCTGGACCTGCAGAAGCGTAAAATTTCCAAGCGCAGCCACGGCGAGATCGTCGCGGTCCAGTTCTATCGCGACCACGGCTTCATCCCCTGGGCCCTGTGCAATTTCCTGATCCTGCTCGGCTGGAATCCGGGCACGGACCAGGAGATATTCAGCCGTGAAGAACTGATCGAGGCCTTTTCCCTGGAGCGCATCGGCAAGGTCAACTCGGTGTTCAACTACCGCAAGGATGATCCCAAATTTTTCACCGATCCCAAGGCCATTTCCATCAATGCCCACTACCTGCACACCATGCCCATTGAGGAACTCGGGCAGCTGGTCAAACAGGACTTCCAGGCGCAGGGACTCTGGGACGATGCCTATGATCAGGACCGGCGCGACTGGTACCTCTCGACCCTGGACCTGATCCGGGGCCGCTTTCACACCACCAGGGATTTTGCCACCATGGGCCGGGCCTACTTTGCCGATGATTACACCATCGAGCAGAAACCGCTGAAAAAAAACATCCTCAAGCATCCCGATCTTCGTACCTGGCTGCCCATGCTGGCAAAACGTTTTGCCGCCCTTGATCCCTTTGACCGGCAATCGGCCGAAACCGCGGCCCGCGAACTCGCCGCAGAGCTGGGGATCAAGCCGGGCATCATAATCAACGGCATGCGAACGGTCCTCACCGGCCAGCTGGCCGGGCCGGGCATGTTTGATATTCTTGTTGCCCTGGGCCGTGACCGGGTCATCGACCGGCTGAAAAACATCGACAGGCTCTATGCAATGTCCGGGGCCGGAGAAGAGGAAACAGCATGAACGGAGCAGACGGCAACAACAAACCAGTATCACCAGAGCCCAAGGCAGCGGCGCCGGCGACCGATTTTATCCGGACCATTATCGCCAACGATCTGCAATCGGGGAAACATCAACAGGTCATTACCCGTTTTCCGCCGGAGCCGAACGGCTTTCTCCATATCGGCCATGCCAAGTCCATCTGCCTCAACTTCGGCATTGCCGAGGAATACAATTCGGTCTGCCACCTGCGCTTCGACGACACCAACCCGGGCAAAGAATCGACGGAATACGTCGAGGCGATCAAGAAGGACATCCACTGGCTGGGATATGACTGGGGCGGGCATCTCTACTATGCCTCGGACTATTTCGACCGGCTGTATGACTTTGCCGTCGAACTCATCAAAAAAGGCAAGGCCTTTGTCTGCCACTTAAGCGGCGACGAGATCCGGGAGCAGCGCGGCACCCTGACGGAGCCGGGCCGGGAAAGCCCGTACCGCAACCGTTCCGTGGCCGAGAACCTGCAACTGTTCGAGCAGATGAAAAACGGCGAACTGGAGGCCGGCACCTGCGTCCTGCGGGCCAAAATCGATATGGCCGCGCCCAACATTCTATTGCGAGACCCGGTCATCTACCGGATCATCAAGACCAGCCACCATCGCACCGGCGACAAGTGGTGCATCTATCCCATGTACGATTTCACCCACTGCCTGTCCGACATGATCGAGGGAATCACCCATTCGCTCTGCACCCTGGAATTCGAGAACAACCGGGCCCTGTACGACTGGGTCCTGGACACCCTGGAAACGCCCTGCCACCCCAGGCAGATTGAATTTGCCCGGCTCAACATCAACTATACGGTCATGAGCAAGCGAAAACTCCTGCAACTGGTGGACGAGGGCCATGTCAGCGGCTGGGATGATCCGCGCATGCTCACCCTGTCCGGACTGCGGCGCCGGGGTTACACCCCCGCCTCCATCCGCGATTTCTGCGCCATCATCGGTATCGGCAGGCGGGACGCCTGGATTGACATGGGCGTGCTGGAAAAGGCGGCCCGGGACGACCTGAACGAGCACGCGCCCAGGGTCATGGGCGTGCTGAAACCGCTCAAGGTTGTGCTGACCAATTACCCAGACGATACGGCAGAAGAACTTGAGGCCGGCAACCATCCGCAGAAACCGGAAATGGGGACCAGGACCGTTCCCTTTTGCCGGGAGATCTATATCGAGGCCGCCGACTTCATGGAAGAGCCACCCAGAAAATTCTTCCGGCTGGCCCCGGGCCGCGAGGTCCGGCTGCGCTATGCCTACCTGATCACCTGCCGGGAGGTCATCAAGGACGGGCACGGCAACGTCGTTGAACTGCGCTGCACCTACGACCCGGCAACCCGCGGCGGCTCCACCCCG
>UOEY01000123.1_pt1 | contig 15291 bp, 15 predicted proteins | sample 1989501 | NCBI WGS metagenome assembly UOEY01 (sample SAMEA4712198, study PRJEB27164) | hydrothermal vent metagenome | biome: marine basaltic hydrothermal vent biome; feature: marine hydrothermal vent; material: mineral | place: Pacific Ocean | collected 2011-06-14/2011-07-23 | depth 1691 m | reverse complement strand
TCTCATGGGCCGTGGTCACCGCGCGGACCAGGTCGGCCAGAAAGATAAACGCTCCGTTCAGGACGCCGATCATTACCAGGTTTTTGCCGCGGTAATCAGCTGTGATCAGCTGGCCCAGCTCGATGACCCTGCTTTGAATACGTTCCCTGCTGAGGACCAGTTCTTTGGTTGCCATGGACGCTTCCTGTCTCTGTTCTCTGGTGACCGGCTTTTGCTCAGGGCCGGACTATGACAAAAGGGAGCATTACGCGTTTCTTGCAGCGAACGTATTTGGTGCCACAACGTATTACTCGGCGCTAAAATTTCGGACCACATGTCAGTTTTTATACCACTTTGGGCTACATTCTCGTTGTTTTTGCGGGTTCAATCAAGATATGATTTTGGCCTGCAAGAAACGCGTAATGCACCCATGACAAAATAACGTTTTCGGAGCGGATAATCAAGTCGCTGCCAGCGGCGTTAAAATTTAAATCCGTCAGAGAACCAAAAAAGGCCACTTGATTGAAAGTGGCTCCATTGGGGTGATCATCAAGAATTTATTGGTGGCTTGATCATTTCTATGAAATTAAGAGGCTTGATTAAAACATCAGCACCATCCGGTGTTTTCCCGGTTTTGAATACCATTTTCCAGAAATCATAATTTTGTTTACCTGCAAAAATTGTTGAAGCCATACTTCGATCTTTCCATAAAGGCAATAAACTCAGATTAACAATGAAATTTTCTATGTTCTGCCACAACTGATCATCAAATTTTTCTTGAAATAGCTTTTTGTTGTCAAATAATTTTCCAGTGTTATTAAAGTAATTCTCGATTACCTTTATCAGGTATTGTAACCAATTATAAATTACCTCTTCCTTGCTAATTCTAAATGCAATCAAATGGTCGTCAGTTATATAAGTATCCTTATTGTCGGTAACTTTTTTCTCAATTCGATAAACGCCAACTTCCGGTTTAAATTTATTGATATATATTTGTTCTGCGATAAGAGATAAAAGCTTAGAAGCTTGATTTATTTCAACTTCTCTCGGGTTTAACCCTTCATCTGAGCGATGATTTATAGGGGAAGTTAAAAATAATTTTGGATTTATAAAGTGCCTTAAAAAAGTTTTATCAAAAGCACTATATGATATTGGGAGTTCTTTTGCTTTGCCCTCAAAATCGACAAAATCTTTTAACTTATTTTTTTTGTGATGAGTAATTGAATGCTTTAAGCTATCTATGATATATTTTTTTATATTAACATTCTCTCCCTTGAAATAATCTATTAACTGCTGTTCTGAAAATGATAGTTCATCTTCTTTTAGGCTGTGATCTTGTTGGTATTTCTTAACTCTTTCAGCATACAGCGTATTGTTAAGTTGGGTCATTATTGATTTGTCAAAAGCAATTTGTCTTAATGAGCTACCTGCATTTGTATTAGTCTCTACAAGTCGATCAATATCAGGGTTTATAAATAGTCGTATTAACAACTTTTTTACCCCAAGCAGAATTTGGGCAACTGCCTTGTGTTGCCCATCAAAGACCATTATTTTACCATAATTTATCCTTGCTAATGTTAAATGGAGCTGAGGGTTTCCCTTGTCGAACTCTTTTATTAACTTGCTAATACTATTGTTAATACCACGAGGATTAATAATTTCATCATGGTGTATGTACTCAATGGGAATATGCAGAAAGCATGTTTGTTCTTTTGACAATTCATCCTCAAACAAAGGAGATGATATAATTTCGTTATCACCTATATCATTAAAACAATACTTAATGATATTATTTTCTATTTTATATCTAAAATCGTATTTACTCCCTCCATATAAACATAGTACATCCTTTAACGAGGCTGCTTTTCCTGAATTATCTATTGTTTTATTCTGTAATGTCTTGAGTTTATGCAATATTCTTGCGATATCCAAATTGGCATCTTGCTTTGATTTATTGCATGATTCGTGAGTCAGTGCAAAATTTTCATCTGAATCTTTGCCTCGATTGGCAAGTGGTACTATGTGATCAATGTTGGTAGCGTTGAGTTTTAAATCAATTATATCCCCGCAAATAAAACATTTCCCATCTTGGATAGAGTGCAATTTGAGCGTAAGATTGTCATACTCTTCATTGGATAATGAATTGAGGTATTTTGATGCCATTATTGCATTCTCCGTTTGGTTTTTGCCGCGGGGTTCGATTGAGGTAACTTGCCATTCGTGAAATAATGATCTGCTTTGGGATTTTGGACCCTATTTTGCGACGGGAGCGTTATCCATTCAAAACAGAGAGGAACCTAAAATAACGCCGCCGCCCGGCCGACGAGATGCGCCGTCACCGCGGTGCCCTTCTCAAGGCGGCGGCTGGCTGCCGGCAGCAGCAAAATCCCGTTCATGGCTTCCGTCGCTGTTGTCGGGCGGGCTCGCAGGAGGCCCTTTTCCAGGGACAGAACAGCCCCTTTCAGGTTCAGGCGGCCGCGTTTTTTTACCTGCACGGTTTCGGTCAGGCGTGCCCTGAGCGGCCGGGGATAGACCCGGCGCCGGCCCTGCATCTTCCGCAATGCCGGGGCAACCAGTTCATGAAAGAGGAGGCGGACTGCCGGCGGCGGGCCGGGCAGGGCAAACAGGGGAACGTTGTCCAGCAGGGCGAAAAGCGTTGCCCGGCCGGGGCGGACCTGCAGGCCACGATAAATGACAATGCCGCCCAGCCGGTCAACGACGTGCTCTATCAGGTCATACTTGCCCGGTCCCATGCCGCCGGTAGTCAGGATGACCTGCGGTTGAGCGGCCAGGCAGGCGGCCAGGGCCCCGGCGATATCGTCCACCTGGTCGCGAACCGTACCTTGATCAAACGGCTCGGCCCCGCATTCGGCCAGCAGGCCGCCAAGCAGGAGGCTGTTGCCCGAGATTTTCTGCCCCCGGCGCGCCCGCGTTCCCGGTACCACCAGTTCGCTGCCCGTGCATAGAACGGCCACCCGGGGCCGCCGGCATACCGGCAGGACCGTATAATTATTTTCGCCCAGGGCAAGAAGATGATCGGGCCGGACAGAGCGGCCTTGCGGTACAAGCACCCTGCCGGCCGCCAGGGTGCTGCCGCGTTTTCTGATGAACCGGCAGGGTTCGCTGAACGCCGTTGCCGGCATTGCAACCCGCCCCCGCTCTTCCCGGCAGGCTTCGCAGGGAACGACGCGTTTCGTGCCGGCGGGCAGCATGGCGCCGGTCATGATCCTGACGGCCTCGTCCAGGCGCACGGCAAGCCGGTCCGGGTCGCCGGCCGCTACCTCGCCGGCCAGGCGGAAGGAGACAAGGTCGTTCCGGCCAGGGACACTTGCCGATACCGCGGCCACGGCATAACCGTCCCTGGTCGACTGGTCAAAGGCCGGTTTGGGTATGGTGCTTTTCAGGGAAACGGCTGAAATCCGGCCAAGGGCACGGGGCAGGGGGATATTTTCCGGGTCAAGGGGAGTGATTCGGTCAAGAATGGCGTGCTGCGCATCCCGCAGCGACAGTTCAGGGGTCATTGCGGGATGCTTGTCGGGGCGGGAAACAACACGGGCTGCCGGGCCGGCGCCGCTCAGACGGTCAGGTCCCCGCGAATCCGTTTGCGGGGACCGCCATGACCGGCGGTCGACCAGTCCCGGATCGGCGCGGCAACCGTCAGTTCCTGCTGGCGGTCAAGGCGGCCCATGCGGTCATAGATCATCTGCCAGACGCAGTCCACGGACGGATTTATTTCACAACGGCCGTCGACCGAGCCGCCGCAGGGACCATTCATCAGGCTTTTCGCACACCGGGCGACCGGACAGAGGCCGCCGGTCAAGTGCAGCACGCAGTTGCCGCAGCCCGCACACTGTTCGCTCCAGACACCCTGTTCGGCGGAACCCCCGAAAAAGGTGGTGTTCAGGGCCGGATAGACATTGTCCGTGGGCCGGAGGTTGGCGATAAAATTGACGCCGACCCCGCAGGCCGTTGACAGGATGGCGTCGTACCGGCCCTGCCACTCGTCGATGGCGTCAATGTATTCCTTGTCACACTGACGGACCAGCGAGCCTTCAATGACCTCGGCCCGGCAGCCGTTTTTCTTCAGGCCCAGGCGGACCAGGGAGGCGAGAATCTCCGCTTCCCGTTCACCGCCGGCCGAACAGACGGTAACGCATCCCCTGCAGGCCAGGACGAGAATTTTTTTACAGTCCTTGACCATTTCAAGGATCTCTGCCAAAGGCTTTCGTTCAGCGACAATCATGTCGAACTCCTGTCGATTTTCAAGTGGCGGCCCCGTGTGCAGCCGAGTAACGGGTCACAGGATGCGGCACTCTGCGCTATTGTTGTAAGCCGACCCTGTCACCTAAGGATCAGAAGGGGCCGGGACCCATCTCCTGAATTCGTTGGTTCATTTCCCGGGCCGCGTCGATGAATTCCGGATGCAGGCCGCGCGGCAAATGATACATCCGGATCCGGTCCGGCTCCACGTCCATCTCGCCCAGGGCCTGCCTGACGGCTTCGACCCGTTTGGCCGCCCGCCGGCTGCCCTGCAGGTTATGGCAGGAATCCTTCGGGCAGCCGACGACATAGACGCCGTCCGCTCCGTCTTCAAACGCCTTCAGCAGCGTTATCTCCTCAAGCTTGCCGGTACAGTTCACCCGGGAAAGCCGGACATTTTCCGGGAAGCCCAGTTCCTGAAGTTCCCGGCCCTCGCCGGCGCAACCCTGCTGGGCAGTGTAATGGCAACTGAACAACCTGATATCGGGAGTAAAACTCATCCGCATCTCCACTGATTTATGGCATACCGCAGGCAGCGATCAAACGCTCATCCTCGGATTCCTTCAGAACAATGGCCTGGGCGGGACACTCTGCCACGCAGATGCCGCAGGCCCGGCATGTTTCGACCTCGATAACGGCAACGCCGCCGCCATCGATTTTCGGGATACTCCAGGGGCAGACCCGGACACAGGTCAGGCAGGAAACGCAGAGGTCACGTTGTACCTCGGCCGCCTTGCCTTTGGCCACCAGCTGTTCGCGGGTCACGTAACCTTTTTTGAGCGCCAGCTTGGCAACGGCCCCGATAATATCGGCAAAACCGACCTCCTGCGGACAGACCGGCACGCAACTCCGGCAACCGGAGCAGTACCAGAGCAGGTCCGATGACAGCAGGCGTTCCGACAGGCCCATGCGGATCATGTGGATGATCCTGCGGGGATCAAACTCGGGAATGGCCTGGCTCACCGGACAGGCTCCGGAACAGGCGCCGCAGGAAAAACAACTGTTTAAATGCTCACCCCCGGGCTCGGCCATGACCTCGGCGCTGAACGCGGGATTTGTTTCCATCTTTTTTGCCATACAATCACCAATCTGCAGAACGCTTTGTTTTCTTTTTATTCGGTTTCATTTTCCTGGATCCGTTATCGGGCGGACCGCAGGGCGGCGCGGTGAAGACCGGAAAATGCGTTTATTTAGTAATAATGCGATAAATTCCACATGTTGCATGGAATGTCACCTCAAGCCGTCATGGATTCAGGACTTTGCCCGCCTGTCCAGCGGCTGCAAAACAGGTATTCTACCGTATGTTAAATTGGATGTCAATATGCCGGCCACGCTGTTTCGAAACCGCGCCGCCAGGTCTTTTCCCGGGGGCGTTACGTTTTTTTCAAGGGCTGGCAGGCCGGACAAAAATAGGTCGCCCGGCCGCCGAGTACCGTTTTTTTCACCTCTTGCCCGCACTGTTTGCACCCGGCACCGGCCCGGCCGTATACCTGGAACTGCAGCTGAAAATGTCCCGGTTCACCGTCGGCGTCGAGAAAGTCGGAGATGGTTGAGCCGCCCGCCTCGATGGCCCGGGCCAGGACCGCCCGGCACGAGGCGACAACGCTCTGCCACGCATCTTTTTTTATCATGTGAACAGGTGTCTGCGGATGAATTCCGGCGGCAAAGAGGATTTCGTTGGCGTAGATGTTGCCGAGTCCCGCCACCATCCGTGAATCCATAAGAAAATTCTTTACGGCCTGTCTCTTCCCTTGGGCCCGGTGCCACAGCTCGCCGGCATTCAGCTCGTCGCTGAAGGGCTCAGGGCCGAGCCGGGCTGAAAATTCGTTCTCCAGGGCTGCCGCCTGTAGCGGCGGCCAGACATAAATGGCACCGAAGCGGCGGGGGTCGTTAAAGCGCAGTTCCCGGCCGTTGTCCAGCAGCAGGCAAAGGTGATCGTGCCGGGCCCGGGGACCGGCTGCCGGAAAAAGGCCGAGGTGCCCGGTCATGCCGAGATGAACGAGGAGAACGCTCTTGCTGGTCATTCTGATCAACAGGTATTTCGCCCGCCGGTCGATGGCAGCGACCCGGCCGTCCCGGATGTAGAGGTCGAGGAGTTGCCGCGGCATGGGGGCGCGGAGCCGCCTGTTGCTCCAGCGGACGCCCTGGACGGTGCGGCCGACAAGGTGCGGCCGCAGTCCCCGGCGCATAACTTCGACTTCCGGGAGTTCAGGCATGATGCTCCTGCCCGGGGTAAAAGGCCAGCATGAAATGATCCAGCTGGGCCGCGGTAATCATGGCCGGCTGCGCCCCGTCGCCCGGATAGTTCAACCGGAGTGAAAAGAAATGGTCCCGGTGCAGGCTGTGCAGGGAAAGACCGTGGAAAACGGCCGGTTGATCGTGCAGCAACGCCTTCTTGAGGGCCTCCTTGGCGGACCAGAGCAGGGTGAGCCGTGCCGTTTCACCCAGCCCCTGCGCCCCGCGCCGCAGGCAGTCAAGCTCACCGGCTGCCGCGAAACGGGACTGCACCTGGATGATTTTTTTGCTGATCTTCTGGATATCGATGCCGCACCGCGGCGCCCGGGCGGCCATGGCGACGGCATAGCCGCTGCTGTGAGATATGGAGATGCCCGGCGCCGGCCCGTAACCGCCATGGTGGATCAGTTCCGGCCGCCCGGTCTTGGCCGGCAGAATCGAGATGGCCGCAAACCCTTCGGCTTCCGGGGCGCTTACCCTGCCGTGCAGGCTGAGTGTCGCATATTTGCAGGCCAACCTGCCGCCCAGCCACTCGCCTTGTCGTTTGCTATAGCTATAGGTGGCGAAAAGCGCTTTCTCCCGTTCGGAGAGCAGGCCGAGCAGGATTGGCCGTTCCGCCTCGTTTTGCAGCTTTGCCGCCAGAACGGCCAGGTCGATCAGGGCCAGGCAGAATGGCGAAGGGGCATCGTAGCGGCAATAGCGGACAGGCAGGCCGGGGAGCAGCGTGTCCGCCCTGGTGAAAAATGATGACAGGGAAAACGGCCTGCTGTCACCGGCCGGACATTGTCTTGTCATATCCGGCCGGTGAAGTATAATAGAAAAAATATAGTCAACTGAATCCCTCTTAGCCCTCTATCCTATTGTAGGAAAATGATCAATATCAGTGATATTACCTCATTCGACGTTATCGTTGCTCTGATTTTTCTTGTTTTTATCATTCGCGGGGTCTGGATCGGTTTTATGCGCCAGCTTGCCGCCTTCCTGGCCCTGATCGGCAGTTACTGGCTGGCCGGCCGGTACAGCGATTACCTGATGCCCTATGTCGGGCGGTTTATTGAAAATCCCAAGGTCGTTTTTTTTATAAGTTTTGCCGTCCTTTTTATCGTCGGCGCCTTTCTCCTTATCCTGGCCGGAAAAGCTTTGCAACTGGTTATGGATATTTCCCTGCTGGGCTGGTTTGACCGCCTCCTCGGTCTCGGGCTTGGCGCCTTCAAGGCCTTTTTTGTGGCGGCCATTCTCCACATGGCCCTGAGCTCCGGCCTGTCGTCATCCAATAACCTGGTGCGCAACTCGCTGAGTTCCAAATTTCTGGCCCGGGGCGCGGAAATTGTCCAGGAGGTCATTCGCAATCCTGAACTGCGCCGGCTTTTTATTCCCAGGGAACCGGCGATTAAACCGGACAAAAAGTCCGCTGCCGGGCCGGTCCAGGAAAAGAAACAGGTTTGAGTTCAGCCGTTCTTTTCCGGTTTGCCCGCCCGGGAGCCTTCGATCCCGCCGTAATAGAGACGGGCCAGTTTTTCCGGGTTGACGCGGGCCAGGTAACCGGCAAGCATGACCTGGTTCAACAGGGTTGTCCTGATTATGCCAAGGCGCTGCCAGCGCCGGGCCGAGGTCACGACCGCGGCCGGGGCCACCCTGATTCTGCCGAGACGCCGCAGGCGGCGAATAAGATCAAGATCTTCAAGGATCGTCTGGTCGGCGAAACCTCCCGCCTGGTGGAAAACTTCCCTGCGGACAAAAATCGCCTGATCACCGTACACCATCTGCAGCAGTCTCGAGCGCAGGCCGACCCCCCATTCAACGAGCCGCAGTCCAGCTCCCGGTCCGTTGATTTTCAGCCGGAACGCTCCGGCCGCCGTTTGCGGCCGCTCGAGAATGGCGTGAACATGAACGGCAAAGGACTCGGGCAAGCGGGTATCGCAGTGCAGGAACAACAGGTTGTCCCGGGAAGCGGCCCGGGCGCCCCGGTTTTGCTGCGTCCCCCTGCCCGGCAGGGAGGAGACCGTCAGGACCCCCGGCCGCCGGGCCAGGTCCAGGGTATGGTCCATGCTGCCGCCGTCGGCGACAATAATTTCCGGCCCCGGCCCCGGCCCTGCCAGCAGGTCGGCGAGCAGCGGCGCGAGGGCGGCCTCTTCATTGAGAGTGGGGATGATGATGGAAATGTTCAAGGTCCTGCGCCCTGTCAATATCGTGCAGAGGTTGTAGTGTGTATGAAGACAGGCCTGCTTCCGCGGCCCGGTCAAGGGTCTGGCCGAAAACGGCGGCTGTCCCCCAGCTGATGCCGCTGAAAAGTGACTCCTGGACGGCCGGCGCCAGGCCGCCGTGCAGGCCGATCAGGTAGTAGCCGCCATCCCGGCTCGGCCCCAGCACCAGGTCATGGGTCAGCAGCCGCTCCAGCGCTCCGGCAATGAGAGGCCCGTCGAGAGCGGGGCAGTCGGAGCCGATCAACACCGCCCGCACCGCCCCTTCCTGCCAGGCCGACTGAAAGGCCGCCAGCATGCGGTGACCGATATTTCGGCCGCGCTGTTTTGCCAGCGGCAGGGAGCTGCCGAGCCATTCCCTCATCCGGCGCCGTGAACCGCCGGTGTAATGGAGAACGAGACGAGCCGGCCGCCGCCTGGTCACGGGCCGGACCTGGTTGATGATCTGCTCGGTCAGGTGACGTTGCAGCCGCGCCGCGCCCGCGGCCCCCAGTTTATGGATCAGCCGGGTCTTGACCTTGCCGGCCTCCGGATAGCGGGTAAAGATGATTACCTGTTCGATGGAATGGCGATGAAGAAGCATTTGTTTTTCCTATCAGCTGTTGTGCGAGAGCGCAAGAATATAAATTACCGGCTTGTCATGAAACGTGGACCAAGCAAGAAAAAAAGACCGCTGTCGTATCGGGAACGCACATATCGGCAGGCCGGGCAGGCCGGCCTTGTTTCCACCTTTGTCAGGATGGTCGAGACGGATCTGCACATTCTGGCGCCGCTGGATGTTGAAGATGAAGCCCTGCGCCTGGTGGCCGGGGTTCGCAGTCAGGTCGAGGGATATATCCGGCATAATCCGGTTTTTCGCCACAGCCTCAGGCCGCTCCCCCCGGACGCGACGGCACCGGCAGTGGTGCGGGAGATGCTTGCGGCGGGCCGGCTGGCCGGTGTGGGGCCTATGGCCGCGGTTGCGGGCGCGATCGCCGAGGCCGTGGGCCGTGGGCTGCAAAAGAGCGGGGTGGAGGATTTGATTGTTGAAAACGGCGGCGACATCTTTACCGCCCGCACCCGGGAGTGCACGGTGGCTGTTTTTGCCGGCGAATCACCTCTGAGCGGTAGGATGGGTATCCGGCTGGCGCCGGAGATGATGCCCTGCGGGGTCTGTTGTTCGTCCGGGACCGTCGGTCATTCGCTGAGCCTGGGCACGGCCGATGCCGTGGTTGTTGTGGCGCCCTCAACCGCCGTGGCCGATGCCGCGGCGACCCGGATCGGCAACGAGGTGGGGCGCGGCCGGGGTAGCTTGGGGCACGCCCTGGAAAAGGTAAAAGACCTGAGCGATATCTCGGGCGCCGTCATCATCCGGGACCAGCAGATCGGGGCCTGGGGCGAGGTGGAACTGGTTCGACTGTAGTGTCAGCACAACTGCCGCAGCTTGCTCGTCCTTTGGTGTTGCGGCTTCAGTTGCGTAGTGTCGGGAATCATCCGCTGGTCGGCGTCTTGCCGCTTTTGTACAGGTCGAGCAGTTTCCTGGTCACCAGGGGGAGCAGGCCGAGCAGGGCAAACGATATCAGCAGGCCCGGCGAGAGAATACCGGATAAACTGTCCAGTTCGGCCAGTTTCCTGCCCGCATTGACATAGACCAGGGTGGCGGGCAGCATGCCCAGTTGCGATACCCAGTAATAGGTGGTGAGACGGATGGAGGTCAGGCCCATGACCAGGTTGACGATAAAGAAGGGAAAGACCGGGACCAGGCGCAGTGAAAATAGGTAAAAACCGCCCTCTTTTTCCATGCCCTCGTTGATTTTACCGAGTCTGTCGCCGAACCTGTTCCGGACCCAGTCCCGCAGCAGGTACCGGGCCACCACGCAGGCCAGGGTTGCGCCGATGCTCGAGGCAAATGAAACCACGATAGTGCCGGTGGTCAGGCCGAAGAGGCCGCCGCCCGCCAGGGTCATGATCGCTGCTCCGGGCAGGGACAGGGCCGTGACCACAATATAAATGAGCATGTACGCCCCGATCACGGGCAGTCGGTGTTCGGCGTAGAGCGCGGAGAGATGGGCCTGCTGCTCCTTGAGATAGCCCAGGCTCAGGTACTGATCCGGGCCGGCCACCTTGAAGATGACAATGAGCAGGACCAGGCCGCCGGCAATACCGAGTTTTTTCAGATTACCGGGTTTCATGCTCGGGGTTGACCCGATTACCGGTTAAGCGGGCCGGTTGTGGAAAAGCCGCAGGCTGCCGCGCCCAGCAGGGCCGTTTCAGGTTCGAGAATAACATGAACCGGTATGCGGCCCAGCATCTCCCGATACACCCCGCGGCGGAACCGCGCCATAAAACGGTCCGGTTCGAGCAGGGGCAGGATCCGCGGCGGGATGCCCCCGCCGATATAAACCCCGCCGGTTGCCAGGACCTTCAGGGCCAGGTTCGCGGCCTCGGCGGCCAGGATATCGACAAAGAGATGCAGGGTCTCGGCGGCCAGTTTCCCGGCAGACTCCTGATCATTCAAGGCCTTGAGTGCCGCTGCAACAATGACCGGCGTCCGGTCCCCGGCCCCGCCCAGACGTTCGGCCAGCCAGGACGGTTCGGCAATTTCCGTTTTCAGGAAATCGTAGAGGGCCGGCAGGCCCAGGCCGGAACAGACCCGCTCTACACTGACATGTTCGAACCGTTTCCGCATGAATTTCAGCAGCGCGGCTTGCCGGGCGTTTTCCGGGGCGAACGAGGCGTGGCCGCCTTCCGACGGGCAGGGCAGCAAACGGTCCTGGTCCCGGATGATAAAGGCCTCGCCCAGGCCGGTCCCCGGCGCGATGACCGCGATGGCTCCCCGGGAAGCCGGTTGGCCACCATTAATCGTCTTGAGCCGGTCTGCCGGGAGATGGACCGCACCCATGGCGGTGGCGACCAGGTCGTTCACCAGGCTCACGGATTTGAGGCCGAATTGCCGCCGCAGTTTTTCACCGTCAATGAACCAGTCCAGGTTGGTCAGCTGGACCCGGTTGTCATGCACCGGGCCGGCAACGCCGAAGCAGGCATGATCAGGCCGGCTGTCGTTTGCCGCCAGAAATTCGCTTATCATGGCGGCCGGACTGTCGTAGGCGGCGTTCCGATACGTTGCTTCCGCCAGCGGCGGTCCGGGCCAGGAAGCGGCCCGGTGCAGGGCGAGGGAGGTCTTGGTGCCGCCGATATCGCCGGCCAGCAGGCAGGTCCGGGCACTCATTTTTCTGTCAGCTTCATGGTCTTTTTCGGTTATAATCAAAATCCGCCGAGCCGGAGAGAGATGAAAATTATCTGATAATTTCATTATTATAGCTGCTCGGCGGCAGAGAAACAAGGGAACAGTTTTCCGGGAATGGCAAACATCATCCGAAATCCGTTGCCAGGCGCCTATCAGGGCGGCGCGGTAAAGACCGGAAAATGCGTTTATTCGTCAATAATGCAATAAATTCTCCATATTGCCTATAATATTACCTCAAGCCATCACGGATTCAGGAATGAATAATAATCAACCTCTGCTCCCCGAACTTCTGGCCCCTGCCGGCAGTTTTGACAAGCTGGTAGCCGCTGTCCATTACGGCGCCGATGCCGTGTATCTCGGGGGCTCGCGTTTCAGCCTGCGGGCCCGGGCCGGGAACTTTACCGAAACCGGCTTGCGTCGGGCTCTCGTCTATGCCCATGAACACGGGGTCCGGGGGTATGTTACGGTCAATATCTTTGCCCATAACTCCGACCTGGAGGGCCTTGGCGATTATCTTCGTTGTCTGCGGGATGCCGGGGCGGACGGGTTGATCATCGCCGACCCGGGCATCCTGCTCATGGCCCGGGAGACGGTGCCGGACCTGCCCGTCCACCTGTCCACCCAGGCCAACGTGACCAACCGGGCCAGTGCCCGCTTCTGGGTCTCCCAGGGGGTCTGCCGTCTCAACCTGGCCCGGGAGCTGGGGCTTGATGAAATCAAACAGATCCGGGCGGCCACGGATACCGAGCTGGAATTTTTTATCCACGGCGCCATCTGCATCTCCTATTCCGGGCGCTGCATGCTGAGCAACTATTTCACCGGCCGGGACGCCAACCTCGGCGACTGCGCCCATCCCTGCCGTTATTCCTATCATCTGGTCGAGGAAAAACGGCCCGGTCAGTATTTTCCGGTGGAGGAGGATGAGCGGGGCACCTATATCTTTAATTCCCGCGATCTCTGTCTGCTCGGCCGGCTGCCGGACCTCGTGGCCGCCGAGGTTGATTCCCTGAAGATCGAAGGGCGGATGAAATCGGTTGGCTATGTGGGTTCGGTGGTGCGGGTGTACCGGGCGGCCCTGGACTGGATCGGACAACAGATGGCCGCCGGCAGAGAGGCCGGCGAGTGTGTCCTGCCCGGCCGTTTCAGCGCTGAGCTGGCCAAGGTCGGGACCCGCGGCCGGACGGAAAACTTTTTCAGCGGCCCGCCGGACGGCGGCAGCATGCTCTATGACCGGAGCCGGATCATGCAGCCCTGGGCGCCGGTGGGTATTGTCCGCGATGCGGCAGCGCTGCTCATCGAGGCCCGCAATGTCCTTGAGACGGGCGATTGCATAGAATACCTGGGCCGCGGCCTGGATACCGTTTCGTGTGTCGTTCGCCGGATGAGCTTTGAAAACGGCAGCGCCACCAACCGGGCCAATCCCGGGAACCGGGTCCGGCTGGCCACCGATCCGGTCATCGCTCAGCCGGAAAACAATGCCCTGTTTCTTAAAAAGATGACCGTCTGACCATAAAAAAGCGGTGGGTCAGCGCCTCCTGGACTTGCTGCTGATTTCTTCCAGCATGTCCATCTGAATCTGCTGGGTCTCAAGGAACCGGAGCCACTGGTAATGGATCAGCGTGTCCAGTTTTTCAAGGATGATCCGGATTTCCAGCTCCGCCTTGAGGTTGACCTGGTAATCGTTTTGGGCCCGCAGCCGGTCACGCTTCTCCTGCCGGTTCTGGCTCATCATGATCACCGGTGCCTGCAGTGCGGCCACCAGCGATAACATGAGGTTGAGGAGGATAAAGGGATAGGGGTCAAACGGCTGCTTGACCAGCATGATCGAATTGCCGACAATCCAGATAGCCATGAACATGAGGAAAGAGAGGATAAAGGACCAGGAGCCGCCGAAAGCGGCGACTTTATCGGCAATCCTGTCGCCAAAGCATAAGCGCTCCTCGTACTCTTCGTTGATATTTTCCGACAGGATATCGTTGTCATGGATACTCTGAACGACTTCCTGCTCCAGGCTGTCCAGTTCGCCCAGATCTTTCTCCATGATGCGCTGTACATATTTGGCCCGGTAGGTGTTGAGACAGGAGAGGCAGATATCGCCGTCGTCCGACCAGTCCCGGACCTCCCCCTTGATAAACTGCTGGATACTTTCCCTGACCAGGTTGGGGGGGATAAGCTCATCTTTTCTCTTTTCCCGGTGGCAGACCTGGCAGGTGCTGGTTTCTTTTTTTTCTCTGTTCATGACGTGTCTGTTCCATCAGCCAAGAGCCTTGTTGCGGCGGCCTGGATTGTTTGGTGTTTCGGGGTGGTCTCAGGCGGAGGAATCTGTCCGGGATCAGGCCGGTAAAGTTCAAGGAAATTGCTTCTCCCAAAGGCGTCAGTGCACAAATAACGTTTCAGAGAGAGCCGGCGGCCGGGACGTAAGCAGCCGGCTGCTTAAGCCGACCTTTTTCCCGACGAGGACAACACATAATATTAACTGGTCACAGGGTGTGGCACCCTGCGCTATTACTTGATCTAACCTGTAAGCCGCCACAGGTGCCACAGATTTACGTAGTCGCTTCCGTTTGCAGGTAAACGACCGAAGGGAGACTCCGGTAGTCCATCTATGCGGGCGGGAGCGACCGCGTGAAGATGGGGTACCTGTGACGGCTTACATAATATGGAGTATGCACCGGCGTCAAGTGCATACTCCGGTTTATTCTCTTAAAAAAGAGGACCCCCGGTCCCCGGGGCCAGGGAAGAGGCCGCCTGCTCCTGGATACCGGTATGTATTTGTTTGTTTTTTTTTGCTTGCCGGAAGAAAACGGGCCGGCAGGGTGGCTTGATTCCTGGCAACAAGAGATATATTCATCCTTGGGAGTACGGAGTTATCCCGGCCCCACGATAAAAACAACAATATGAAACAAAAAAATCAGACCTCCTGAAAAGACGGCGGTCACAGGCTGAGGAATCCGTCCGGGAGGAGGCTGGTTGCCAGCATGACCATGTTGATCTCGCGATGATCCAGCCAGCTGGCGGCAGACCTCTGTCCGGGGTCGAGCCAGAAATCTTCGATCAGGCCGATTATCGGCGAATACTTCAATAACATTGCGATATATTCAACGAGCAGGGGGTGCTGCCTGCCCAGGCCGGTTTCTTCCTCGAGTAAGGCATGAATCATGCCGACGCCATGCATGCCGATGGTCAGGCCCAGCTCCCGAAAGGCCAGGCGATAGGCAGCCGGCAGGTTCAGGGTATTCGTCCGCACAAAGGTCTGCAGGCCGGTCAGGGCGGCTTTCAGTAGCTCCTCCGGCCGGGGGGGGGCCTGTTGGCTGAAACCATGATCAATCATTTGCGCAGTGCGACAGGCATCGAACAGGAGGCCGCCGATTCCCAGGGGATCATCGGTCT
>UOEY01000116.1_pt1 | contig 15453 bp, 10 predicted proteins | sample 1989501 | NCBI WGS metagenome assembly UOEY01 (sample SAMEA4712198, study PRJEB27164) | hydrothermal vent metagenome | biome: marine basaltic hydrothermal vent biome; feature: marine hydrothermal vent; material: mineral | place: Pacific Ocean | collected 2011-06-14/2011-07-23 | depth 1691 m | reverse complement strand
GGCCTGGATGAAAGGCACGTCCAGTCGCGGCAGGAGATCCCGGTACTCGGGCGCCGCCAGGGTCAGGGAAAACATCATGGAATTGATCAGGACATCGATGCGGGGACGGCCCTCTTTCATGAAAAAATGATCGACGATATAATCGGCCCCGCGGTTGCCCCGCTCCGCATCCTTGTAGCGCAAATGGAAAACACAGATAACATTGGCCCCCTGACGTTCGATTTCGCGGATCATGGCGTCAATATGGGCCAGGTTGTCATTGAGCCAGTAGGTCTGGTAGAACCAGATGCCCACGGTGATCCTGGCCGGGTCACATTTTTTCTCCAGGTATTCTTCGAGATCCGGGACCCCCATGAAATCCGGATGATAGATCCCTTCCTGGGGCAGGCTTTGCGGAGGATCGCAGGGGATTGCCGCGTGAAACCGCAGGTTGTAAAGATAGACCAACATGTTGCGGAGATTGACGCGGCCGCCGTGAACCAGGTAGCGGTTCAGGGTATCCCATCTTTCGCTGCCAAAGCCGTCGGCATGCTCCCGGGCGGCCATGACGGCGTCTTCATCGCTGCCAACGGGCTGAATATGGAAATAGGGCCCCTTTTGCTCACGGTCTTTCTGCTCCTGCAGCGCCGCGACCAGTGCGGCAAAGGCAGGGCAGGATTCCTTGCCCCCGTGGAGGGTGATCAGGACGACATCGGCGGCCAGCGCCTCCCGGACAAAGGCCCGGACCCGGGCCTCATCAAAGAGCTGGCTCCCGGTCCTGGCAATAACCCTGATCCGGCCGACCTGTTTTTCATATTGCCGCACCCCGGCGCTGAGAGAAGGGATCTCCACGGAATGGGCGCTGAAGTAACAAATGGTCAAAGGTTTCACGGTAAACTCCTTTTGTATGCCGCCCACAGTGTCCGGTACATGACACAGGCAAGTCCTGCGTCCGGGGCATCGTTATAGTGCTGCCGGCTGGGGCAATCCCCGGGGCAGAAACCAGCCAGGGGACAATCCCGGCAGCGTTCATTTGCCGGCCGGCCCCCACCCAGGCAAACAAGATCCGGGGCACCCGGCGCCGTAACCGACCCGCAGGCAAAACCAGGATCACCGGCTGTCTGGGCGCACGGGTAAACGGAACCGTCAGGGAGAACCGCCATGGCTTCCCCGGTGGCGGCGTGACAGAACCGGCGTCTCCCCTCTCCTGCCGCAGCCCGTTGCAGCAGCTCCAATTCACGCAGTTTGACCGGATGGGGCCGGTTTTTATTGATCCAGGTCAATGCCTGCAACAACATCTTCATACCGTTTTTGAGCTCCGGCGCAGTCGGGTGCGTCACCCTGCCGCCGGCAAGGGCGCGGCCCCTGGAGACCAGGAGATCCAGGCCCAGCCCGCGGGCGGCCGGCAAGGTGCCGAGCAGCAGGGCCAGCCGCCCCAGGGTCCGGATGTTCTGCCCGGTCACCACGGTGGTCACCCGGAAGGGCACCTCGTGTTCGCAGAGGAGCTGCAAACCCCGGAGCGTTGCCGCCGCCTCCCCCCGCATCCTTTCCTGCACCTCCGGGGGACCGTCCAGGCTGACGCCCACCTGGATATCGTAGTGCTTGCAGATCCTGACCATGGAGCGGTCCAGCAGGCTGCCGTTAGTCTGCAGGCCTATCGTGGCGGGCCAGCCTTTTTGGCGGACCAGGGAGACGACCCACTCGACGAGTGCCGGTTCCAGGGTCGGTTCGCCACCCGTCAGCTGGACATGGAACGGCAGGCCGGAGCCGGCCGCACGCTCCAGGCTGCGGGCAACGACCTCCCGGGACATGGGCCGCGAGCTCCCCGGCTCTCCCCGGTAGCAATAGACGCAGCGGAGGTTGCATGCCTCGGTGAGCATGAGCACCAGGTAACGTGGTTCTCCGCCCGCCCCGCAATTTGTTTCAGTGTCAGCCGGCACAGGCTCTCCGTCCCTTACCTTTTCGGGAGTTTGAAAAAATATCGCGGCTTATGCCCCGGGAACAGTCCGGGGTGCAGAATCGCCGCAAGGTCTGCGATAATCCCGTCCGTCTTGTCAATCGACTCCCAGTACCATGGCTGGAAGCACCAGACGTTGCCTCTTTTTACCGACCTGAAATCAGCGAGGATGGGATGAATAGCGACCAACTTTCTTATCGAGGTAATGCCGTACTGCGGCAAGGGTTCGGGGCATATATAGATGGCGGCATCTCTGCCATGTTCATAAAATTGCTCCAGGCTTATCGGGGCGCCCCCCATCCTCCTTAATCCTTTCAAGACGGAATCGCCGCCGGCGATGGCAATCATCCTGCTCACATAGCACTTCCCTCGCGGCGCATAAATCGTTCCCCCTCTCCTGATAAACCCCCATAATATTTCTGGCCTTTTCTTTACCTTCTCAATCTTTTGCGATAGCTGTTGCACATTCCGGACTGCCCTGGCAAAAAAATCATTCGCCTCCTGTTCCTTGTTGTAGAAGGCGGCAAAAAACTTTATCCATTCCAGCCTTCCCAGGGGATGATCTTCCAGATACTCGGTGATCACGGCGTATGGTATTGAAAGCTCGTTAAGTTTATTGGTTTTTTCCCATCTACTGACAAAAAATACATCGGGATTAATAGCGTACAATTTCTCATAATCTATCGTTCCATGAGCGCCCAGGCTTGCAACAGTACCCTGCGCCAGCCACTCTTTAATTTGTTCGTTGCACGATTCCTCCCTTCTTGTCATGACGCCAACAATGGTGCCCATCGTTCCCAGTGCCTGCAAAAGGGAAGGGATCGTACTCCATCTCGTAACCACCCTTTTTACCGGGATCCTGATGACCGGGCTTGCCGGTGGGAGTCCGCTCATCTCCTGTCCCCGGGGGACAAGCAGCAGCTTCCTGCCTGCCCCGTCCGTTACCCTTTTGCGGCCGTCTTGCAGGTATTCAACCTTAAAATGGGTAGCGTACAGCAGATGAAGGGATTGCCCTCCATCTGCTGTTGACGTTACAAAAAAGATAAATAAAGCGATTAGCACACATTGGCTAAATCTCTTTCGCAAAACCATGCTTACGCTTCCCTTCGAGTCCCTTAGCCAATGATGAAAACGACATCAAAACCCAATCGTGTATTTTCCGAAGAAAGAACGCCCGGGCAACGGGTATCCTTTTGTTTCATAATAGTATTCGTCAAATACGTTGGCTATCTGGAGACTCAGATCCTGGCGTTTGGCTAAATGGAAATTGACGGCAACGTCAACCACGGTAAATGCGGGATTCTCAACTTCAGGGGAACCCTTGACGGCCCAGTCCGTATCTTTCCGGTGTCCCACATAGCGGGCGGTCACTCTGCCGTTAAAAAAGTGACCATCGTCGTATTCCAGGCCGTAATTTATCTTGGTATCAGCGATATTACGGATATCCTGCCGACCGGTGGACAGGGTCTCTTCCGCCTTGAACAACCTTGTGAAATTGGCAAAAAGGCGAACGGAAGAATCCATCTTTGCCAGGGTGCCGATGTCAAAAGAAAACTCGCCCTCTAACCCGCGTATCCTGGCATTCAGAGCATTTTCGTAGGTATATAGTGAGTTACCAACCTTAACCTTCTCGATTTTGTCATCAATATCGGTCATGAAGTAGGTGAGATCACCCGAAAGGCCCCATTCTTTCTTGGAATGACTGATTCCGGCATCCCAGCTAACGCTGTTTTCCGGGTCCAGACCGGGATTCCCCCTGGTGGTGGTGCCCCAGCCGCTTACCCATGTTCCGGCCACCTGTTCAGGCTTCGGAGTTACGAAAGCCGTCCCGATAGTGGAGTGCAACTGCCATTGGGGAGAGAGAAAAAACTTCAGGCCGCCGCTGGGATTAAAAGCGTTAAATTTTTCAGAGCCGGGCGTGAAGCCTGTTTTATAGGGAGTTTCCTTGGTTTTCAGTTCAATGGTATTGTATCTTCCTCCCATGGTGACGACCATGTGGTTATCGAAAATCTTCAACATTGCCTCACCGAAAGCACTCAATGTTTCACGTTCATTGTCCGGTCGCCAGGGACCCTTTCGCGTGCCGTCGGCATTCCAGGATTTTCCTTCCTCTGTGACTTTCTGATAATCAACCCCGAAGGTCAGACTATGTGCGCCCCAACGATGGGTATCCTGAAGCTGCGTACCCAGCCAGTCGAACCTGTTCCAGGAGCCTTTATACGGATTGATTCCCGCATACTCGTAGCGGTATTTATTTTCTTCCCGTGAATCATAAAAAGTCAGGTTTACCTCATTGTTTTTTGCAATCTTTCCGGAAAGACTTAAATCGCCCCCATATTGATCAACATCTCTTTTTTTCTGTTTGGCATCCCCCCAGTCTATGTCGTTCGGATTTTCTATGTCCCGGCCGGCATACCAGTTGCCTTTCATATCCAGCCGCCAGTTATCAGCCAGGTCCAGCCCTAATCTCGCGGTGCCGTTATATTTTTTGAATGCCGTATGGTCTCTCTTGTGACCATTGCCCATACGGATGTCGCCGTTCTGTTGGTAGGCGTCGACATCAATGTTAAAATCGATCCTGTCCGTTATATTGCCTCCCGACGAGAGTTCCGTATTCCAGGTAGCAAAACTGCCGCCGCCCGCCGCGAGTGAAGTTTTGATTTTCCCCTTTGTTGCTTTTGTAATAATATTCACAACTCCGCCCATGGCATCCGAACCGTAGAGGGAAGACGCCGGACCTTTGAGGACTTCGATCCGCCTGATAGTATTCTTGTTGACAGATGCCAGGGTGGTCGCGCCGATTGGCCGGCCGTCGACCAATATCAAACAGTGCTTAATCGTACCCCAGTAGTCCGACCTGACCCCCCGGATGCTTATGGTACCGGAATATCCTCCGGGATATTGGATCACATCCACACTGGAGTTTTCTTTAATGACATCCGTGAGATCATCTCCTACCGACATTCTGATATCTTCCGTCGAAATTACGTCAACAACCTGGGGGAGCTCTTTTTTCTCCTCCGGGGTCCTGGTGGCGGTGACCACAATATCTTCTAATTTAAGGGCCTTTTTTGCCGGTTCCCGGCCCGTTGCCATATCTTGTCCGGCAAGACCGATCACGGGCAGGGCCATTAATTGAGTAACGGCCGCACAGACAATCGTGGTTCTGGAAAAACACTTCATTTCGAGTCTCCTTTTTTCATTCAATGCACATGACAGTGCATAGCGTTCTACTGAAGGCGGACGGCCCTTGCACGGCCGACGGCCACAATAGACGCCTCTCTTTGACTTTCCAGAGGCCCGGTGCTAACATAAAAATGTCAGGTCAACCGGACCTCATTTCCGGCTTCGGTTTATTCTGGCGGCAGGGTGGGCCGAACTTTAGCGGGTCGCCCTCCCTGCCTTTCCTGGGTCATATTCCGGACTGATAACTCCGACCGGAATCTTGATGTCATATTCTTTTCAGCGCTCACCTCCTTGTCGGCGGATAGGATACTCATTGTCCGCCTTGCATCCGCACCGTTATCGAACGCTCACGGATCCAGATTTCATAGGTCCCCCTCCCCTTACCTTTTTGGGAGTTTGAAAAAATATCGCGGCTTATGCCCCGGGAACAGCGCGGGATGCATAATCGCCGCAAGGTCTGCGATAATTCCGTCCGTCTTGTCGATCGACTCCCAGTACCATGGTTGGAAGCACCAGACATTGCCTCTCTTTACCGACCTGAAATCGGCGAGGATGGGATGAACTGCGACTAACTTCTTTATCGAGGTAATGCCATACTGCGGCAACATGCCCGAAGATATGTAGATATCGGCATCCCGGCCCCGATCGTAGAATTCCTCCAGCGTAATGGGGGCGCCGCCCGCCTTTTTAATATTCTTGAAGACGTAAGCGCCGCCGGCCATTGTTATCATTCCGGCCACATAGGAGTCTCCCCCCGGCACATAGATCCTTCCCTGCCCCGCGATAAACCCCCACAAGATGTTTGGTCTTTTGCCGACCGCCTTAAGCTTTCCGGAGAGCGTATTTATTCTGCTCACCGCTTTTGCAAAAAAACGTTCCGCTTCTCTTTCCCTGTTATAAAATGCCGCAAAGAATTTAATCCATTCCAGCCTGCCGAGGGGATTATCTTCCAAATATTCGGTAACTACGGCAAAGGGTATGCCCAGCTCATTGAGCTTTTCCGTCTTCTCCCATTCACCCGCAAAAAATACATCCGGATGGACACTCAGCAGCTGCTCATAATCAGTTGCCCTCGAGCTGCCCAGGTACTTGATCCTGCCCGCCGCCATGCCTTTCCTGATTCCGGCAATATGCCAGTCCTTTGCCCTCGTGGTTACTCCCACAATGCTGTTCATGACTCCCAGCGCTCTGAGCAGGGGCGGGATGGTGGTCCACTTGCTGACTACTCTTTCCACAGGTGTTTCAATGACTTGATCCTGTTGGTATCCTTTCGGCGGCCATTGCCCGCGCGGGACCAGAAGCAGTCTCCTCCCGGCTCCATCGGTTACCAGCTTGCAGCCATTGCCAAGATATTCGACCTGGAAATGAGTAGCATACCGGAGGTGGAGCGGTATCCCTCCGGGCAGTGGCCCCGTGCCCCCTGCTGCGGTTCCGGCCAGGAGGAAAAATAAAACCATGAATATGCCGGCCGCAGGTTCGACAAACCTCCCGCCCAAAATCTTCAGGAAGCTACAGATGGCGCAGCGCACCAGGTCCATCGCCCCCGGAGATCTCCGGGGGCCTCGTATCCAGCCTGCATTTTTCACAGGATCATGCCCCGATCACTTACCATTTTTTTTTGTGGTGCCCAGACGAATTGCGCCAATACAATGCTCAGGTATCCTGCCATTTGTCCTTGAATCCCAAGGCCAGGCAGCAACAGACGAAATCCATAAAAGCTGCATCTTCAAGGCTGAACTGCCAACCATCCAGCCTGTTTTTATAAGAGACAAACCGGTCATATTTGCCTGATACCGCTGCGGCCATCTGGGCACCGTAAGTGCTGAATATCTCGGGGACACAACCTTGCGGCAGAATCCGCCAGTCAAGTTTATCCCGCAGATGCACCAGGGCGGCCACGGCGGCGACAGTTACGGGATCCCGGTCAAGACACGCAAAATTCTTGCTTAAAAGCTCACCGGAATCCGTTGGCAAATATTTTTTTATGCCCGCCTCCATGGACCTGGCTGTTACGCCGAATCGTTCGATATGGGCCATCATGGAGCAGCGACTTGGCGGAGACATGCCGTTCTGGAGCAAAAGCGTTCCCGCCACTGCTTTTTTCACGGTCAGGCCAATCAGTTCTCCCAGTTTTGCATGTTTGCCCGCGCTGGTCAGAGGGGGGTCCCCGGCAAGAGCGCTGGCAACGGCGATCTGGTCCGTACCGGTACCGGTGGCCAGGCCGCTTGAATAGCGGGAATTGATGTTCAGCTCCTGCAGTGCCCCGGTCTTCGCCTCGGTTGCAGTCATAACGGCCCTGACCATTGCCCCGGGAGTCAGTTTCCTGTTTATACAAACGATGATATTGATGGTGCCGCTATCCGCCTCTGCCCTGGCGACCTCACATTCCTTCCCACCGTTTTGACCTGATGGATCGGCGACCGGCATGAACTTCCCGCCTTCTTCGTAAACGGATGCGGGGTCTCCGGCCCGCCCGGCATTGGTCTCCACCCCGCCGGTGCAGATAGCCACTACCTCGAGATCATGAAATTTTTCCGACTCCAGGGCGGCACAATTCATGTTGGCCGCCGTACCGAGCGAGGCGCAATTTTCAGAAAGTTTATGCTGCCGGCAAATTTGCCTTAGATAAACGAGGGGCTGACGGACTGCCAGGACGTGCGATTCGGGCATGTGCCCCGTCGGTTCACCCGACTGGTGGTTGAAAATCAAGTCAAGATCCTCCCGCAGACCGCCGTTCGCCCTGCAGGTAGAAATAACCTGGTGCGGCACGAGAAACGTAACCGCAATAATCTTTTCCTGACGGTGAATTTCAATCCCCCGGTAAAAAGTCTTTATTAACATCTCGGTATCCTGGTTATTTTTCATACCCCGGGAAATTGGGAATTATTCCAACCTGAATCCGTGAGCGTTCGAGAACGGCGCAACAGCTGCGCCGTTCTCGGGCGCCCCGCAGGGGGGCAAAAGAAGCCCCCCTGAAGAATGAAAAACACCCTTGCTCCAGGTCCGGATATCAGAACTTAAAGGTATAGGTGCCGAAGAAGGAGCGCCCGGCCAGGGGAAAGCCCTTCTTTTCATAGTAATATTTGTCGAACAGGTTGCCGACTTTGAGGCTCAGGGTCTGGTGGCGGGTCAGCTTGAAATTCGTCACCAGGTCCACCACGGTATGGGTGGGGTACTCGATCTCCGGATAACCGGCCGCATTCCAGTCCGTGTCCTTCATGTGGCCGACATAGCGGGCCGTGACCCTGCCGCTGAAGAAGTGGCCGTCGTCATACCCCAGGCCGTAATTTATTTTAAAATCAGCTACATTATGGATATCCCGCGGGCCGGTGGAAAGGGTCTCCTCATCCTTGAACAACTTCGTGAAGTTGGCAAAGAGGCGGAGTGAAGAATGCCAATCGGCGAGCCGGCCGATATCAAGAGAGAATTGCCCCTCCAGGCCCTGGATCTTCGCCTCCTGGGTATTTTCAAAGGTACTCAGCGTACTGGTCACGGCCACCTTTTCTATCTTGTCATCCACCTTGGTGTGAAAATAGGTCAGGTCGGCGGTAAGACCCCATTCCTTCTTGTCAAAGCTGATCCCGCCATCCCAGGTCAGGCTCTTTTCCGGGTCGAGGTTGGGGTTGCCCTGGGTGGTCCCGCCCCACCAGTTGACCCAGTGTCCCGCCATCTCCTCGGGCTTGGGCGTTACAAAGGCCGTGCCGATCGTGGTGTGGAGCTGCCATTGCGGGGTGAGAAAAAATTTCAGGCCGCCGCTGGGATTGAAGGTGCTGAAATCCGCCGAACCGGGCGTAAAATCCGTTTTATAAGGGGTTGCCTTGGTCTCCAGGGTAATGGCATCATAACGGGCGCCCATGGTGGCGATCAGACGGTTATTGAAAAATTTCAACATGGCCTGGGTGAAAATACCGGTGGTTTTATGCTCATTGTCCGGCATGTAAGGAGCCCGGCGGGTAGAGTCTGAGTTGTACGATTGTGATTTCACTTTAATCCGCTCGTAGTCGATACCGAACGTCAGGCTGTGGACGGAAAAATAATAGGTATCCTGGAGCTGGGCGCCGATCCAGTCGGTCGTGCTCTCATAATTCTTGTAGGGGACAATACCGTTATATTCTTGATGGTATTCAGCGTCCTCCCGTGACTGGTAAAAAGTCAGGTTAACTTCATTGTTCTCGCCGGCAAACCCGGAGATCCTGGCGTCACCTCCGTAACGATTAATATCCTTGCTGGACTGCCGGGTCGTGCCATAGAAGATATCCCCGGGGACCTCGATGTCCCGGCCGGCGAACCAATCCCCGTGGACATCCATGCGCCAGTCCCGGTTAAAGGCATAGCCGAGTCTCGCCGAGCCATAACGTTTTTTGAAGGCGGTATGATCTCTTTTGTCCCCGTTGCCCATGCGCAGGTCACCGTTTTGATTGTCGGTACTGGCGTCAAGGTCAAAGTCGAGCTTCCGGGTCAGGTTGCCGCCTGACGCGGCCTTGACCTGCCAGGTGCTGAAACTGCCGTAGCCGAGGGTCAGGTGCGACTTGATCTTACCCCGGGATTTTTTGGTGATGACGTTGACCACCCCGCCCATGGCCTCGGAGCCGTACAACGCCGAGGCCGGGCCTTTAAGGACCTCGATCCGCTGGATATTGTCCAAGGGAATGGTCGCCAGGTTGGTCGCGCCCGCGGGCCGGCCGTCAATCAGCAACAGGGTGTGCTTGGTGGTCCCTGAAAATTCAGGCCTGAAGCCCCTGATGCTGATGCCCGAAAGGGACCCGGGGTACTGGATCACATCCACGCTGGCGGTCTCTTTGAGGACATCCGTGAGATCCGTCGCCACCGTCTCCTTGATATCCTTGGTCGTAATCACGTTGACAACCTGGGGCAGCTCCTTTTTCTCCTCCGGGGTCCGGGTGGCGGTGACCACGATATCTTCTAACTTAAGGGCCTTTTTCGCCGGTTTCTGCGCCGGTTCCTGGTCTTGCCCGGCAAGACCGATCACCGGCAGGGCCATTAACTGGGTAACGGCCGCACAGACAATCATGGTTCTGGAAAAATGCTTCATTTCAAGTCTCCTTTTTTCATTCAACTTTTTTCATTCGATGTACACTGTAGCGCAAGGCGTTCCGCGGTGGGCGGTCGTCTCTTTCACGGCCGCCGGCCACGCTTCACGTCCATCTTTGACTTTCCGCAGGCCCGGTGCCGGACTTTGGCCGGTCTCCCACCCTGCCTTTTCCGGGCCATACAATCTCAATCACATCTTTTCCGGCGATCACCTCCTCCCAGGCGGATACGACCAGGACCCCGAGCTCCTGTCATACCGCGATATCTCTCTGTAAGTCTTTGCAATAGATCAATTTTTCAGCCGCCGGGCCCAACAGGTCCGCGGCTTCTTCTCTTGCCCGCAGGGTAAAAATCCGCCCTCCCTGCCCGATGGCGTTCAGTAATAATTCGACATTGCACCGGTTGGCGGGTCCCACCGGAAACCCCGCATCAATAACCAGCTCCGCCTTTTCCAGGGCAGCCATGGCCGCAAGCCGGGTCCGGTCCTGTACATCCTGAAACGGCTTTGTCCCGATTACCGTCGCCCCGACAGACCTGGCAATGTAAAAATCAATATCATTTTCATGGATCACCCCGGTGACAATCCCGAAGCCGCCCTTGGCAAGAAGGCGGTACACCGGGGTGCCGGTGCCGCCGCCGGCTACCACGAAGGCCGTTTTGCCGTGCCTGCTGTTGATCAATTCGATCGTCCCGAGCTGCCGGTCGAAACGGGCACAATCAAGGTCGTATAACCGCGCCACCGTCTCCTCGTTCAGGATCCGGTCCGGAGCCCCCCAGGCCATTATTGCCCCGTCCTTGACCAGCACCACTGTCTCCGCGAGCTTGAGGGCCAGGTCTACATCGTGCAGTGAGATGATGACGGTGATGTCCTTTTTCCGGCAGAAATCACTGAGGATGACCATAAGTTCAAGCCGGTGCTTCAGGTCGAGATGGACCGTCGGTTCATCGAGGATGATGACCTCGGGTTCCTGGGCCAGGGCCCTGGCCACGAGTACCTTCTGTTTCTCCCCGTCGCTCAATTCGTTGAAATACCTGTCGGCGATGGCGGTGGCGTTGACCAGGTCCAGGGACTCCCGGGTCTTCTCGATGTCGTGTTCGGACAGACGGCCGAGAAAACCGGTATGGGGATATCGGCCCATGGCGACGAAGTCAAAGGCGGTGACCAGGCCCGGCGACATGTGGCCGGTCAGCACCACGGCCAGGGACCGGGCCAGTTCGTGTGATGTCAGATCGTTGAGCAGACGGTTGTCGAGATATATGGCCCCCTGCAGAGGAGCGAGGAGCCGGGAGAGGGACCTCAGGATCGTGGTCTTGCCGGAACCGTTCGGACCGAGGAGACAGACAAGTTGTCCTTTCAGCATCTCCTGGTTGATATCGGCGACCACGGTCCTGGTCCCATATCCCACTGCCAGCCCGCGGGTTTCCATAACCTTTCCCGGCCCGGTCATATCGCCACCCTCCTCTTGAGCAGGAGACCGATGACGATGGGGGCGCCGATGAAAGAGGTTATGGCGCTTACCGGCAGTTCCACCGGGGAGAACATGGTCCTCGCCACCAGGTCACACAGGGCGGTCACGATGGCGCCAAACAGGATAACAGCCGGGATCAGCAGTTTGTTGTCGGAGGTGCCGAAGGTGAGTCTCGCCATGTGCGGGACAGCCAGGCCGATGAAAGCGACCGGCCCGGCAAAGGCGGTCACAAGACCGGCGAGCGCGCTGGAAAAGATCACGATCAGGAAGCGGAAGACCTTGATGTTGACCCCCATGCTCTTGGCGTAATCCTCTCCCAGGAGAAAGGCATTCAGCTGTTTGCTCATGAGATAGGTGCCGATCAACAGGGGCATCCCGAGCATGACCACCAGGTAAAATTCCTGCCAGGAAAAACCCGAGAAGCTGCCCATCTGCCAGAGGACGAACCCCTTGACCTTTTCCTTTTCGGCAAAGGCGATAAGGATGCTGGTTACGGCATGACAGACGTAACCGGTCATCAAGCCGATGATGAGCAGCGTGATGACATTTTTCACCCTGGAGGCCACCAGCAGGATGACAACCATCACTGCCAGGGCCCCGGAAAATGCCGCCAGGCTCAGGAAAAAAGGATGAATGCCAATGATGCCGATACTCAGGCCCGCCAGCATGACCAGGGCCACCATCAACGTGGCGCCGGAGGAGATGCCCAGGATAAAAGGCCCGACAATGGGGTTACGGAAGAACACCTGGAGCAGCAGGCCGCCGACGGCAAGATAGCCGCCGCAAAACAAGGTCGAGAGAACCCGGGGCAGCCGTATCTTCCAGATAATCGCCCCCGGGACCGAATCGGTGAGGTGGCCGGCCAGAATCCTGCAGGTCTCGAAAAAAGGTATCCGGACCGAACCGATGCTGACATTCAGGACAAAGATAATGAACAATATCACCAGGAATAAGAGAAAAAGGCCCTGGTATCTTTTGGTTTTCACAATCAATAAATCTCCCGTAAACTATGTCCTGAACCCGTGAGCGTTCGAGAATGGTGCAGATGCAGATAGCGAGCCTGCGAGACCTTCGAGGCGGCGACGAGGTTGATTATCCTGGTGTGATATCAACTTTGTTGCCAACGCAGCAGATGCGCCGTTATCGGGCGGACCGCAGGGCGGCGCGGTAAAGAGTATAAAATGCGTTTATTCATCAATAATGCAATAAATTCCACATATTGCCTGGAATATTACCTCAAGCCGTCACGGATCCGGGCTTTTGCCCAGCACAAAAAAAAAGGGACATCCCCGGACCGAAATTAATCGATCCTGGATGTCCCTTTTTTATCCGTAAGATCATGACAGACGTACCCACTGTCCACGAGGGTTACGACTTTACGTTCAGGCAGGTCTTCTGACTTCCCCTCCCTTTCAGCAACCTTCCCATCCCTTAATCGGAACAGTGGTTATACTACAGGCTGAAAGAGTTCCTTTCCCTAATCGACCGGAAAAAGGAGGGGTCACAGCGGCGGGCCCGTCCCCGATTTACACGGGGTTCCCTGTTAGGCTCTGTTACGAGCACCTGAACGATCAGCTTGGTTTTTAATATAAGCCGGTAACAAATGTCAAGAAAAAATCAGGTGATAGGTGCGGCGACGGGGCTGCTCAGACTCGGAGATTGTACTTGTCGGCATATCCCCGGGGAGTCACCATCCGGTCGAGCCAGACAAAAGTTCTCGAGTTGCCGACAATCACGGTGGACTGCATGCCGATCTCGCAGTCGAGCATCCCGGCGAGGCTGGTCAGGATGATTTTTTCATCTTCACGCGTGGCGGCGGTGACAATGCCCACCGGGGTTTCCGGGGCCCGGTGGGCCAGGATGATCTCCCTGGCCCTGACGATCTGTTCGGTCCGTTTTTTTGACCTGGGGTTGTAGATCACCAGCACGAAATCGGCGGCCGCCGCCGCTGCCAGCCGTTTTTCAATCACCGCCCAGGGAGTGAGCAGGTCGGAGAGGCTGACGCAGGCGAAATCGTGCATGAGCGGCGCGCCCAGCCTGGCCGCGCAGGCGTTCACGGCCGCGATGCCCGGCACGATCTCGATTTCCACCTCGCAAAAACGTTGGCGGGCGACCTCGAAGACCAGGCCGGCCATGGCATAGATGCCCGGATCGCCGCCGCAGACCAGGGTCACAGTCCGGCCCGCCGCCGCCAGTTCCAGGGATTTCCGGCACCGCTCGACCTCCTTCATCATCCGGGAGGAAAAGACCTCCCTGCCGATGAGCAGCTCATCGATCAAATCAAGATAGGTCTTGTATCCCACCACGCAATCGGACGCGGCCAGGGCCTCCCTGGCCGCCGGGGTCAGGTGTTGCAGTCCTCCCGGACCAGTGCCGACAACATAAACTTTGCCCTGGCCAGCGCCAGGGTTAGATTGGGCCATTTCTGCTTCTCCATCAGTAAAATATCGGTCCGGGCGCTCAACAGCGCGGCCGGTTCGGCCACCCCCCGGGCGCCGGTGGCCTTGAGAGCCGCAGGTGAAACGGTTATTCCCGCCACCCGGTTCAGTTCCTCCTTGGTATAAAAAACAATCTCCCAGCCGTGGCCCCCGGCAAACTCGCGCAGCCCCTTCTCGTCTCGTTTCAGATCGATGGAAGCAAGGTTGCGCACCGCGAGAGGCGACAGGGAGCGGGCCGCCAGGACCTCGTCAAGGGCGGCGGCAAATTCGTGGACCGGGGTCCCCCGGTTGCAGCCGACCCCCACCACCAGCTCCCGGGGGTGGAAGACCAGGGTGTTGGCGGGCCAGTCCGTGCGGCTCGAGATAACCAGGTCCGCCTCTTCCGGCCGGTCAACCGCGACCAGGCCGTCCGGCAGCGCCGCAACCGGCACCTCGGCGTAAAGGCGCAGCGCGCCGTTGTTGACCAGCAGGGCGCTGGCCCGGGTCATGGTCTTCCCGTCCCGCGGCACCAGGTCCTGGCTCCGGGCCCAGAGGTCGAGCGGCACCAGCCCCAGGACATCCGAGGCCGTAGTGATCACGGCCCGGCCGCCCAGGATAGCGGCCACCCGCCGGGCGAGTTCGTTGCCGCCGCCCAGGTGGCCGGAGAGCAGGCTGACCGCGAACCGGCCCCGCTCATCGACCACCACCACCGCCGGATCGCTCCGCTTGTCTCCCAGCAGCGGGGCCATGGCCCGGACCACGATCCCGGCCGCCATGATCATGATAAAACCATCGTATTCGCGCCAGAGCGCGGCCATGGTCGCGGCGATCCCGGGACCGGGGCTCTCAAGCACCGCGCCGGGCAGCTTAGGGACCAGCCTGGCGGCCAGCTTCCGGCCGCCGCCGGTCATGGCGATAACGGCAATTTTCATTTGAACATCCTTAACATGAAGACGACCTCAAAAGGGCCGGGTTTTTTACAACGCCGGCAACGATACAGTAGCAACAGCGCGGCGGCCGGGTTATATTGGCCGGCATCCCGTCAACAAAACCAGGACTTCACCAATGAACGGCACCCCCTTGCAGACCCTGCAAAATATCTTCGGCTACCAGGATTTCAGGCCCCACCAGGAGGAGATCATCACCGGCCTGATTCAGGGCGATGACGCCTTTGTGCTGATGCCGACCGGCGGCGGCAAGTCGCTCTGTTACCAGATCCCGGCCCTGCACCGGCCCGGGGTCGGTATTGTAATCTCGCCGCTGATTTCCCTGATGAAAGACCAGGTTGACGCCCTGAGGGCCAGCGGCGTCCGGGCGGCCTTCTACAACTCATCCCTGAAGAGCGCCGAGGCACGACAGGTCCTGGCCCGGCTGCACGCCGGCGAGCTGGACC
>UOEY01000060.1_pt1 | contig 15669 bp, 12 predicted proteins | sample 1989501 | NCBI WGS metagenome assembly UOEY01 (sample SAMEA4712198, study PRJEB27164) | hydrothermal vent metagenome | biome: marine basaltic hydrothermal vent biome; feature: marine hydrothermal vent; material: mineral | place: Pacific Ocean | collected 2011-06-14/2011-07-23 | depth 1691 m | reverse complement strand
CCCAACCAGGTCACGGGTGCGAATATCCTCTATCTTGTCAGCAGCGCGCTGCCCTATTTCGCGGTGCGGATGGCGGAACTGGCCCGGCGCGCCGGCGCCTTGGTTGTCCTTAATCAGAATGGAGTTGCCTATCCTGGTTGGTACGGGCCGGGCTGGGAACAGGCTAACCGGCCGCTGCGCCGGCTTCTGCACCTGGCTGATTATGTTGTTTACCAGAGTCATTTTTGCCGGCAGGCCGCTGATAAATTTCTCGGCCCCCGGGAGGGGGCGTTTGAGATTCTGCATAATCCCGTTGATACCGGGATATTCAAACCGGATCCGCAGCAGGCCGCCCGTCATGACGGGGCCGTAAACCTGCTGCTGGCCGGGAGCCACCAGAGTTATTACCGGGTCCGGGTCGCCGTTGAAGCCCTGCAGCTGGTGTTGCGGGCGTTCCCCCGGGCGCGTTTGATCGTTGCCGGTCGTTGTTGCTGGGAGAGGGACGAGGAGCAGGCCCTGGCCCGGATCAAACGACTGGTCGGCGAGTCGGGGCTCGGGAACCAGGTCGATTTTATCGGCCCGTACGCCCAGAGCCGGGCGCCCGCCATGTTTAACCGGGCCCAGGTCCTCCTGCATACCAAATATAATGATCCCTGTCCCCGTTTGGTGGTTGAGGGCATGGCGTGCGGTTTGCCGGTCGTCTATTCGGCTACCGGCGGGGTCCCGGAACTCGTCGGCGCGGAGGCCGGCAAGGGCGTGGCCGGGCCGCTGGACTGGGAGCAGGATCATTCCCCTGATCCCCGGGCCCTGGCGGCAGCGCTGGTAGAGGTCGTTTCCCACCTTGACCGGTATGGCCGGGCGGCCAGGAAACGGGCGGTCGAGAATTTTGATGTCAGGCCATGGTTGGAACGGCACCGGCAGATATTCGCCCAACTGCTGGAATCATAACATACTGTCATCAGACGAGAAAATACGATGGGAAGCGAAGAGTTAATCAAACAAATCCGCCGGAAAAGGCTGATCTTTACCGTGACGACCGGTCGCAGCGGCACAGCCTACCTGGCTGCCGTTTTCGGCTATGTCCGGGGGGCCAATTCCTATCATGAGCCTGCGCCGGAGTACGTGGCCGTGCTGCGGCAGGCCCAGGGACATCCTGAGGTGGCGCGCCGGTTTCTGCTTGAGGAAAAACTGCCGGCGATCGCCCGCGATGCCGCCGGGATTTATGTCGAGACCAGCCATCTCGCGTGCAAGGGTTTCCTGGAACCCCTGCTCGAACTAGGTGTTGTTCCCGACCTGGTCATTCACCGGCGGCCCATGCGTGACGTGGCCGTAAGTCTCTACACGATGGGTACCATCCCCGGCCGCAGCTCCAAGGCCCTGCGTTTTTATCTCAGCCCCGCCGACCCGGGGGTGATTCCCCTGGCGGACTGGGAAACGCTGCACGATTACCAGCTCTGTTACTGGTATTGCCTTGAAATAGAGCGCCGGGCGAGAAAATATAAAAAAATGTTTGAGGGCCGCGGCGGGAGAATCGTTGCCACGACTCTGGCCGGCCTGAAGACAGCCCCGGGCCTGCGCCGGACGCTGACTGCCCTGGATCTGTCGCTGAAATTCCCCGCCTGGCTGACCCTGTTGCGTTTCCTGCGGAATTCACGGTTTAAGGTCAATGAATCAAAAGTGACCAAGAAAAACGTCACGCTCCCGGAGCACCTGTCCGAGCTTGAACATGACGTGCTCGGGAGAGTGGACGGCGACGAGCTGGAAAAGTGGCTGCCGGATATAAGGCCGCAGGGGACGGGAGATTGTGCATGATTTACATCGCCACGGTTCATTGGTTGGACGCAACCTGGGTGGATATTCAGCTGGATTATTTTGCCCGTTATCTCGGATCATCTCCATACCGGGTGTATGCGTTTCTGAACGGGATCGAGCCGGAAAAATATCGGCAGCGGATTTATTATATCGATACGGCCCCCATTGTGGCGCACACCGCCAAGCTGAACCTGTTGGCCGCAAAGATTTGTGAGGATGGCGAGCCTGAAGATATTATTTATTTTATCGATGGAGATGCCTTCCCGGTCGGCGATATCCAGGGATATGTGCAGGAGAAGCTGCGGCAGGTCCCGTTGGTCGCGGTGCAGCGGCTGGAGAATGAGGGCGATCCCCAGCCCCATCCTTCATTCTGTGCGACCACCGTGCAGTTCTGGCGTGAAATAAACGGGGACTGGGGACAGGGCCCGCACTGGCAGACCAGAGACGGCCGGACCCGGACGGATACGGGTGGACTGCTGTGGGCGAAGCTCAGGGAAAAAGGGATTGACTGGGCGCCCATGCTGCGGTCGAACCGGGTCAATCCGCACCCCCTGTGGTTCGGTTTATACCAGGACCTGATCTATCATCACGGTGCGGCGTTTCGCACCCCGTATTGCATGGTGGATATCCGCAACGCCCGGCAGACCTGGTGGAAAAAATGGTTAATGGATATTGCCGACTCCCGCCTGGGCACGATCAGGGGCGGCTGGCTGCAGAATGCCATTTATTCTTTTGTCATGAAAAAGCAAATCCAAAAGAGTCTGCAGGACAGCCGGGAAATTATAACGGATATCCGGAATAATCCCGGTTTTGTCCGGCGGTTCACTGGGCAAGGTGATTCCGGAGAAGACTCTGCCGGCAATGCCGGGGCCTCGTCCTGACGCCGACGGGAGTAACGGCAGCACGGTTATCTTGTCGTTCCTGCGAAACGGGTTAATATGACATGTGAAATGCCGCGGCCAACAACAGGGTGTCGCACTGGGAGCATAACACCGAGATCGGGTAAAAAGACCGTTTCCGGATGGGCACCAGATACTTCAACTCGGGAATAGGTGAGCCTGGATATGAATGATCTGGAGCGGTATTTTGAGCACAATTCCGGAAATCGCATCAGGAAATGGCGGCATTACTTTGAGATTTATGATCGTTATTTCGCAGGGTTCAGAGACAAAGAAGTTCATGTGCTGGAATTCGGTGTCCTCCATGGGGGATCCCTGCAGATGTGGAAACATTATTTCGGCCCCCAGGCCCGTATTTACGGCGTTGATATTAACCCTCAATGCAAGCGGCTTGAAGAAGAGCGGATTGAAATCTTCATCGGGGACCAGGAAGATAAGGGTTTCCTCAATACATTGATCAGTGCTGTTCCCAGGCTTGATATCCTTATTGATGACGGCGGCCATACAATGAAACAACAAAAAAATACTTTTGAAGTGCTTTTCCCCCATATCGATGCAAATGGGATTTATATTTGTGAGGATCTGCATACTTCATATTGGGGTTCTTTCGGCGGCGGTCTTTTGGCAGGAAAAAGCTTTATCGAATATAGCAAATCATTTATCGACAACATTCATGCCTGGCATTGCAAAGGGCATGGGAATTTGCCTGTATCGGAATTCACCAGATCAGCTTATGCTCTCCATTATTATAACAGCATGCTGGTCATTGAAAAAAGGCCGATTTCTGAACCTGAGGAACTGCAATCCGGGGTTCCCCGGGTAAGACCTTTACCACCTTGTCATACCTCGTCTCTGAGGCGTTTTCTTAACAGGTTCTTTTCTTGAATGACAACTTTTTATTGTTGCCTGCCAATGGTTTCTGATATTTTTTATTGTCTGTTGACAGGAGAAGGGTGATGCCCAGAGTTACCGTCCTGATGCCGGTTTATAATGGTGAGCGGTATTTAAGGGAAGCTATGGAGAGCATCCTCGGCCAGACTTTCTCTGATTTCGAGTTCCTCATTGTCGACGACGGCTCCACGGACTCGACTGCCGAGATTATTAAAAGTTTTAACGATGAGCGGATACGGCTGCTGCGAAATCCGGAGCGCCTGAAGCTCTCCGGGGCCTTGAACCGGGGGCTTGATGAGGCTCGTGGTGAGTATGTGGCCCGCATGGACGCCGATGATATCAGCCTGCCGCAGCGGCTCGAAGTCCAGGCCGCTTTTATGGATCGGCATAAAGGTATGGGGCTGTGCGGCTCCTGGGTCAAAATGTTCGGCAGCGGCCGGGAGACCAGGTATAAGGCCCCGGTGGGATATGAGTCTGTCCGCGCCAAGGCGCTGTTTGACAATCCGTTCGTGCATCCTTCGGTAATGATCCGGAAAAACCTTTTTGCTCGCCACCGGTTGCGGTTTGACGGCTACTATTATCCGACAGAGGATTTTGAGCTGTGGGCCCGGGCCGTGCAGCTGTTTCCCTGCGATAATATCGATGCGGTTCTCCTGCGTTACCGTATCCATCCCGGGAGCATGACCAGGTCGGACTGGAGCCGGATGGATGCCAAATCGCTCATCATTGTCGGCCGGGAGCTGAAGGCGCTTGGTCTTGATCCGTCCGCTGAACAGTTGCTTTTTCATCGCCATATCGGCAGAGAGATGAGTTATCGATGTCGGGACCGGGCGGAGATTATCCGGGCCGAAGGGTGGTTGAACGACCTGGCCGGGGTCAACCGCGGGAAACGGATATATGATGAAGAGGCGCTGCAAGGCGTCATCAGCGATACCTGGTTCCGGCTCTGTTTCAACTCTTCGGGACTCGGTTTCTGGATCGTTAAAAAATACCTGTCTTCGCCGCTGGCAGTGAAAGGGCAGGGCAGCGGCTTCAGAAAGGGACTGGTCGGTGCGGCCGTCGTCAAGGCAATGATTTTCCGTTCCCCGGACCGGGCGGCTCAGTCGGGATGAAGGCGCGGTGAATATTCTTTTTCATAGCTGGGCCTTCCCGCCGAACGGCGGCGGTGTCGGCGCTTATATCGCCAACATGTCCCGGGCCCTGGCCTCATGCGGCCACCGGGTCGTGGTCGTTACCGGCCGGGCCCCGGGCCTCCCGGCCGAGGAAACGGGACCGAATCTTAAGATCCGGCGCTGTTATGACCAGGGCGAGATAGGAAGCCGCCGGGTCTTGCACCTGGTCCTGGACGCGGCCCGGGAACATGCCGTCGAGCTTATCGAGGGCGCCGATTACCTGGGAGACTGCGCCAGGTTGCTTAAAGTCCGGCAGCGGCCGCCCGTGGTCATCAAGGTTCATAGCTGCAACATCCTGCAGGTCCTGCACGAGTCGCAGGTCCTGAAGCGGTGGCAGCGGCCCATGATTTCGGCCGCCCTGTTACGCAACTGGCGGCAGACCCGGCGCGAGAGGGTTTCAATCGAGGCGGCGGACATGCTCACGGCCCCTTCTTCCCGCATCCTGCTGGAACTGGAGCGGCAGGGGGTGAACCTGCCCGGGAAAAAGGCGGTTATCGCCAACCCGGTCATGCCGCTCGATTCCGGCAACCAGGTCGAGGCTGCGGTGCCGACGCTCCTGATGGTCTCGCGCCTGGATATCGGCAAGGGGATTCAGTATCTTCCCCGGATCGTGAGCCGGCTGGCCCGGGATTTTCCCGGCTTGCGACTCGAAATCGCCGGCAGTGACGCCTATGCGCGCGGCCTGGGTTCCCTGAAAAAATGGCTCGTTGGTCAACTGGGTGATTTGGCGCAATATGTCAGCTTCCTCGGCCACCTCGAACAGCGGGAACTTATCGCGGCCTATGCGCGGTCTTGGGTTGTGATCCTGCCGTCACGTTGGGACAATTTCCCGACCGCCCTGCTGGAGGCAATGAGCCTGGGCAAGCCCGCCGTCGCCAGCCCTCATGGCGGCATGCCCGAAATGCTGCAGGGTACCCTGTGTCCCACCGCCCTCCCCGAATCGACGGCCTTTGTTGATCATATCAAACGATTTCTCGGCGACCGGCAGCTGCGGCGCGCGGCCGGCGACAGCATGCGTCTGAAAGCCGCTTCAGCCTACTCGCCGCAGGAAATAGTCAGCCGTTATCTCGATTTTGTAACCTCCGGACCCGTTTTAAAGTAGCCAGTTTAAAGGCTACAGCGTATAATTACCTGGATCCGTGAGCGTTCGAGAACGATGCAGATGCAAGGCGGCAACGATGTTGATTATCCTGGTGTGATATCAACTTTGTTGCCAACGCAGCAGCTGCGCCGTTATCGGGCGCCCCGCAGGGCGGCGCGGTGAAGGCCAGAGAATGCCTTTATTCGGCAATAATACAATAAATTCCACATATTGCATGAACTTAACCTCAAGCCGTCACGGATTCAGAAATTACCCTTTATGTATATAAGTCTGATCACGCCGACATATAATCAGGCCGAAACGATTGCCCATACCCTTGACAGTGTATTGGCGCAGGATGTCGGCGGCCTGCTGGAGTATATCGTTGTTGACGGCTGCTCGACGGATTCGACCGCCGGGATTATCGACCGCTATGCCCCGAAATTTCTGCAACAGGGGGTCCACTTTGTCTCTATCCGGGAAGAGGACCGGGGGCAGGCGGACGCGATCAACAAGGGCTGGCGGCTGGCCCGGGGCGAAGTCCTCGGCTTCCTGAATTCCGACGATTTTCTCGAGCCGGGCGCCCTGCGGCATGTGAGCGACTATTTCAAGAGTCATGCGCAGTGCCGATGGGCCTACGGCGGCTGGAAGCTCGTGAACCGGGAGGGCGGTGTTTATAAACTGACCATGCACCGGAGGTATAAAAAAAGCAAACTGCTCAACTACTGCAACATCGGTCAGCCCAGTTGTTTTTTCCGCAAGGGCCTGCTGGATGAATGCGGGATGCTTGATCCCCGTCTGCACCTGGCCATGGATTACGACCTCTGGCTGCGATTTGCGGATAAATACGCTGCCGGACTGATACCTGCCGTTTTGTCGTCGATGCGGTATTATCCCGCAGCCAAAAGTTCCAGCCAGACCCGTGAACAGCTGTGGGAGATATTTAAACTGTCGGCCCGTTACACCCGCCTGTTCAGTTATAGAAGGGCAGCCCAGCTGTTTTATTATCTGCGGGGGCGTGCCGCTCTCGCCTGCCGGGTGGATACGTGCCGCCGGGTCAGTTCGTTCAACGGATGAGAGGTCAGTGGTCAGGGGCACCGCATCTTTGCACGATCGCGATCGCCCGCATAGAGGGACTATAGCGAACGATCGCGCTTGCACAAATATACGGCACCCCTGACCACTGACAGCGATTGAGCACGTGAAACCGCCTAGTTATATATCCTGTGATGAGTTATGATGAGAGGGACACCCCGCCCATGTCAGACTTGACGGCCCTTGTTATCCCGGTGTTTAACGAGGCTGGTGTCATCGGCAGTGTCATTGACGAGATCCGCCGGACCGGGGACTATCTTGTTATCGTCGTGGATGACGGCAGCAGCGATGACACCTGGCAACAGGCCCGGCAGAAGAATGTCCTCGCTCTCCGTCACCGGCTTAACCGCGGCAAAGGGGCGGCGATCAAAACCGGCATCCTGGCGGCCAATCTGCTCGGTGCCGATATCATCGTCACCATGGACGGTGATGGTCAGCATGATCCGGCCGACATTGCGCCCCTGGTCGAACCGATCCGGGCGGGACATTGCGACGTGGTCCTGGGGTCACGGCTGCTGGACCGGCAGGAGATGCCCCGGGTGAAAGTCATCGCCAACTGGGCCGGTAATTTTTTTACCTGGGTCCTGTACGGAATCTGGGTCTCCGACAGCCAGTCGGGCTTTCGGGCCTATTCAAGACATGCGGCCCTGATCATCGATACCAGGGCGGACAAATACGAATATGACAGCAAGGTTATCCGGGAAATCAAAGACAACAGGCTGCGCTTCGGCGAGGTTCAGATCCATACCCGCTATACGGAATATTCCATGGGGAAAAAGCACAAGCAGGGTTTTGTTAACGGCCTGGTCACGCTCTTCCGGATGATCTGGAAAATGGTTGCCTGAGGGGAAGATTATGCTGGGAGGAATACATTTATACCAGGTGGTGGTCGTGGCTATCTCGTCCGTGATGCTTTTCCAGGGGATCAAGGAGTTCGCGAGCAGAGAGACCGGCCAGACCGTGTTGAAACTTCTCGTGCGCCTGGCGGTCTGGGGCGGCATGGCTCTTATCGCCGTATATCCGAACTTTACGCTGTTCATGGCCCGGGTCATCGGCATAGAGGGAAATATCAACGCGGTGATCCTGACCGGATTCCTGTTTGTCTTCCTGATCATTTTCAAACTGCTTTCAGCCATTGAGAAAATTGAACAGAATATTTCCGAAATAACCCGGAAGCAGTCCATTCACGATGCGCACGAACAAATAGAAAAATTACAGAAAGAAATCAAAGAAAAGCGGGCAAGAGAATAACGCAGGATGGGAAAACATATTTTAGTCACCGGCAGTCATACCTTGCAAATTCAAACGTTATAGTTTAAATTGTAAGGTATGAAAAGGCAATATACGGATCTGCTCCATGAGCTTTTAGGTCTCTTTCCGTGTGTGGCGATTGTTGGTGTTCGACAGTGCGGCAAGACTACTCTGCTCAAACAGCTCCCGGAGCCGTGGCGTCACTTTGATCTTGAGAAAGGTAGTGATTATGAGGTGATTTCCCGGGACCCCGATCTGTTTCTCCGCCTTAATCCAACCCATACCGCCATAGATGAAGCGCAACTTCTCCCGGAACTGTTTTCCAGCCTTCGCGTAGCCATTGATGCCGACCGCAGTCGATCAGGACGTTTTGTTATCACCGGTTCCAGTTCCCCGGAACTTACCAGGTCCATAGCGGAAAGTCTGGCGGGCAGGGTTGCCGTCATTGAACTTGCTCCTCTGGCCTTCAGTGAAATATTTATGCCGTCTCCTTCGCCGCTTGTCCGGCTGGTTGTCGACAAGGCCCGGCCCGGGGATTTCCTTCAATTGACCACCTCTGACGATACTCTTGCACATGTTCATGATTACTGGCTGCGGGGTGGCTATCCGGAGCCGTGGCTTAAGAATTCGCCACGGTTCACCAAGTTGTGGGCCGGAAATTATATCCAGACCTACCTGGAGCGTGATATCCTGCAACTTTTTCCAGGGCTCAATCGGCAGAAATATCGCCTTTTTCTGCAGATGCTGGGCAACATCTCCGGCTCCATTGTTAATTATTCAAACATGGCGCGCATTTTGGCAATTTCCCAGCCGACAGCACGAGAGTATCTCCAGATAGCTCACGGTACCTTTATCTGGAGACATATTCCGGCTTTTGTCAGGAATGCCTCCAAGCGCTTGGTTAAACATCCAAAGGGGTATCTGCGTGACTCCGGCCTGCTCCATTTTCTCCTGCATCTCTACACTATTGATGACCTGCTTGCGCATCCTGTCATGGGGAGTTCCTGGGAGGCAATGGTCATTGAAGAACTGCTCAGAGGATTCAATATTCTTGGTGTCCCCTGTCAATATTTTTATTATAGAACGGGCGGCGGGGCTGAAGTTGACCTTGTTCTCGAGGGGGAATTCGGCCTGATTCCCGTTGAAATCAAATACGGCCAAAAGGTTCCCGGCAGGGAACTGCGTCCCATTCGGGATTTTATCCGGGAGTTCGATTGTCCTTACGGCCTGGTTATCAATAATGCCGACCGGACAGTGCTATATGACGAACGTCTGGTCGGGGTTCCTTTTGGGGCCGGGGCCGGCTCAGAAAGATTTGTTCCAGAACCATAACCCTGAACATAATAAATTCATGACACAAACAATTCTTGTCACCGGCGGCGCGGGCTACATCGGCAGTCATACCTGCAAGTTTCTTCATGAAAGAGGGTATACGCCGGTCGTGCTGGACAATCTCGTTTATGGTCACCGGTCCGCTGTCAAATGGGGGCCGTTTATCGAGGGCGATATTCATGATCAGGGCGTGTTGGACCGTATTTTTTCCGAGTATTCGCCTGCCGCCGTTATTCATTTCGCCGCCTTCGCCTATGTCGGGGAATCCATGCTGGCGCCCGGGAAATATTACCGGAACAACGTTGCCGGGACCCTGTCTCTACTAGAATCAATGCGGCAAAATGGCTGTCCTCACCTTGTTTTTTCCAGTAGCTGCGCAACGTACGGGCTGCCGGAAACCCTGCCCCTGAGTGAAAGCCATCCCCGGAAGCCCATCAGTCCTTACGGCCGGAGCAAGTTGATGGTCGAGGAGATCCTCCAGGATTATGACTCGGCCCATGGCTTGAAATCCGTTTCGTTACGGTATTTCAACGCGGCTGGTGCGGATCCGGCCGGCGAGCTGGGCGAGGACCACGCGCCGGAGACCCATCTCATTCCCCTGGCCGTAGCCGCGGCTCTCGGCACCCGGCCGGAACTGCAGATATTCGGGACCGACTATCCGACCGCAGACGGGACCGCGGTCAGGGATTTTGTGCATGTAACCGACCTGGCGGCAGCACACGTGCAGGCCCTGGAATTCCTGGCCCGGCAAGAGACCAGCCAGGCAATCAATCTCGGCACCGGCCGGGGGTATTCGGTCCGGGAAATCGTCAGGGAGGTGGAGCGGGTCAGCGGGAGAGAGGTGCCGGTGGTCCGCAAAGAACGTCGGACCGGCGATCCTCCGGTGCTGGTGGCCGATGCGGCAAAGGCCGGGCAGCTGCTGGGCTGGAGTCCCACGCGCTCGGATCTGCCGACCATCATATCTTCCGCCTGGAAATGGCATGCCGGCCGGCGGCCCGGATAACCGTCATTTTATGATGTCACCACGTGTCAGCGTTATCATCCCCTGCTATAACCAGGGTCAATTTATCGATGAGGCGGTCGCTTCCGTCCTGGCGCAGAGTTTCCGGGATTTCGAGATCATCATCGTCAACGACGGTTCAACCGACGAGGAGACCTGCCGGATCCTGGCCGGGTACGACCGGCCGAAGACCCGGGTGGTCGCGACGGAGAACCAGGGCCTGGCCGCTGCCCGTAACAATGGCATCCGGGAGGCCCGGGGCCGGTATATCCTGCCCTTGGACGCCGACGACCGGATCGGCTCCGCCTACCTGGAACGGGCCGTCCCCTTACTTGACGAGCGCGCCGAGCTGGGGATTGTCTACTGCCGGGCGCAGCTTTTCGGCGCGGTCGATACGGAGTGGCGGCTGCCGCAATTTTCCCTGGAGGAGATGCTCCTCGACAATGTCATTTTCTGTTCCGCCCTGTTTCGCCGGCAGGATTGGCAACGGGTCGGCGGCTATGACCCGGACCTGAAATACGGCTGGGAGGATTATGACTTCTGGCTGTCTCTGCTGGAGCTTGGCCGCCAGGTCTGCCGGATACCGGAAATTCTGTTTTATTACCGGGTCTCTGCCGACTCCATGGTCCGGGCCCGGCCCCGGCGGCATAAACTGGAGACCTTCACCGCCATTTATCGAAAACATCAGCCGCTTTTTTCAGAGCATATCGAGGTCTGGATAGATCGTCTGCTTGACCTGCGCGAGCCCTACCACGAGGCCTCCCTGTCCCTGGGGCCACCCGGGGCCGATGGCGGCGTCTCCCCGATGGTCCGCAAAGTCGACCTGGGCACCCGGCGTCTTGAATTCGACCTGACAGACAGTGAATCCCGCCGGCCCATCCGCTTCCTTCCCGCCAATGATTACGTGGTCCTGACCCTGGAGCGGATAACCTGCGAAGTCGAGGGGGCCGGGACCCCGCTGACCCGTTTGACGAGCAACGCGGATTTCCAGGAGGGGCAGACCTATTTCTTCGGCTCGACCACGCCCTGTTTCCAGGTGGACCCGCCATTGTCGCCCGAGGGGTGCCGCGGCCGGGCAAAGCTGATATTCGAACTCAGGTATCATGCCTTTGGTCGTGAATGTGTGCCGCATTTTACAGCATATCATCATCGCCATCCCGACGGCAACCACCAGCCCGACGGCAACCGGAACGCCGTGGACGACGTCCCGGGGCCGCATTCCCGGTTGACCGCGAAGCAGGCGGTTTTGCGGCGCCGGTTGAGGTTGATCAGGTTTTTCGTCAGCCGGCCGTTCGAGTTTTTTTCCCGTTGCCGCCACTACCTGCTGGTCAGGCGGAGTGGTCTCGTTGACCGGGATTTTTACCTGCAAAACGATCCGGCAATGGACCCGCTGCTGGTCGATCCGCTGATCCATTACCTGGAGACCGGCTGGCGGGAGGGGCGCCAGCCCAACCTGCTCTTTTTTACCGGCTATTACGCCGGGACGTGTCCCGAAAGTACGGGCAAAGGGATGTCGCCCCTGGTCCACTACCTGGAGACCGGCTGCCGGCAGGGAAAGAACCCCAATCCGTTTTTTGATTCCGCCTTTTACCTGGCCCAAAACAGCCGGGTAATTCCGGCCGGGATGAATCCCCTGGCCCATTACCTGCGCTTCGGCAGTACGGAACGATTTCATCCCTTAGCGTTTTTTGATACCGGCTATTACATGGAGGACAATCCGGCCGTCGTCAAAATGCGGATTCCCCTCCTGTTGCATTATCTCGGCTTTGGTGCCAGGGAGGGCCGCAGCCCCAACCGCTTTTTCGATCCTGTCTTTTACCGCCGCCGGTACGATATTGCGGATCCCTCCGGCTGGGAGGCCTTCCTGCATTATGTGACCACGGGCTGCGAGCGGCAGCTCCGGCCGAATCCGCTCTTTGATCCCCGTTTCTACGCCGAGACTTATCCCCGGTTCCGGGAGACCCATCCCTATCCCCTGCTGCACTACCAGGAAACAGGGGTGCGCCAAGGCTGTTACCCGTGCCGGGAGGTGGCGGACCTGCCGAAAAAACCGGTCATCTCCATCCTGACGCCCGTGTACGACACCGACGAGAGCCTGCTTCGTAAATGTATTCATTCCGTCCTCTACCAGGCCTACCCCCACTGGGAACTGTGCCTGGTCGATGACGGCAGCAGCGCCCCCCATATCCGGCCGCTGCTCGAAGAATACGCCGCCCTGGACCCGCGGATCAGGATCAGCTTTCTCGCCGGCAACCAGGGCATCTCCGCCGCTTCCAATAAGGCGGCTTCCCTGGCCGGCGGTGACTATCTAGGTTTTCTCGACCATGATGATGAGTTGACCCTGGATGCCCTGTACCTGGTGGCCCTGGCCATCAACGAGCATGACCCGGACGTGCTGTACAGCGACGAGGACCTGGTCAACCTGGAAAGCCGTTACCTGGAGAGTTTTTTTAAACCGGATTTCAACCAGGAGCTGCTCCTGTGCCATAACTACATCACCCATTTTCTCGTCACCAGGCAGACGCTTTTTGCAGAAGCCGGCGGTTTTTCGGAGCAATGTGACGGTTCGCAGGATTATGACCTGCTCTTGAAACTGACGGAACCCGGTCGCCGCGTTTTTCATATTCCGGAAACGATTTACCACTGGCGGGCCATCGAGACCTCGACCAGTATCAACCATACGCAGAAGGATTATGCGGATAGTGCCGGCCTGGAGGCCTTGAAAGCCGCAATCAGGCGGCGCGGCCTGCCGGCAGCGGTCCATTCCGGACAGTGGCGGTACTATTACGAGGTGCGGCGGCAATGCCGCGACAGCGTCCCGGTGGCGCTTTTTGTCCTGCTGAGAGACGAGGGGGAAGAGACCGAAAAGTGGCTTGAGCGGCTGGCCCGGACCACCGGGTACGAGAAGCTGGAGTTTCATCTCCTGTCGCGGCAGCCCGGCAACAGTGACCGGCGCCGGAGAATCAGCAGCCTCGACCACCGTTTTATCCTGCATGATGTTGCTCCCGATGAGAAGAACGGCCCGGCCCTGAACCGGGTCGTTGCCCAATCGGCCGCCGGGCAGCTCCTGTTTCTGGGCCACGGTGTCCTGCCGCTCCAGGAGACGTGGGTGGAGACCCTGCTCGGCTATTCCCAGGACCCCGCCCTGGGGGTCGTGGGCGGCCTGGTGGAATATGATGACCGGGAAAACGACAATGGGGCGCTGCCCGATTTAAACGATGAGGGCTGCGGGGCATATCGCCGCTTTTTTATTGCCGGCTCCTGTCACCTTAACGGCCTTGTCTGTCCGCAGAATGTCCTTGCCGCCGGCGCGGAGCTCTGCATGGTGAAGCGGCAGTTGTTTGACCGCGTGCACGGCTTTGACGAAGGCCGGCTGGCGAATGTCATGTATGATATCGATTTCAGCCTGCGTGTACGGCAGCAGGGGGTTGAAAATGTTTTTTCCCCCTACTGTAAAGCGGAATGTCCGGAAGGCCGGCGGTTACTCGACTCTGAGGAGCAGGCCCGGCTGGAGAAGGAGCGGTTTCAGGAACGCTGGCGCCGCGACCTGCTTGCCGGCAATCCCTATTACAATGAAAAACGGATTTTCCAGGACGCGGCAATCACGAAAAGCGACTGGATTAACTGGTATGCCGGCCTGAAAATGGAGCGGGAACTCGTTGTCGGCCCCCGGCGTTGATCATGGTTATTCTTGATTTTCATGTTCATCTCTATAACTGCTACGATCTTGGCACCGTACTGACAACGGCCCATGAATCCTTTCATCGGCTTCAGCGGGCGCGGGCGGCGGCAACGACGGCCGGGGTGCTCCTGCTGGCCGAGAGCCGGGGGTATGACCGTTTTGCCGAACTGCGGGAAAACGGCGTGCCGGACAGCGGCTGGCAGGTGGAACGGACCGGCGAGTCCTGTTCTCTTCGCTGCGTGAACCGGGATAAAATCATCTACGTTGTCCGCGGCCGCCAGATGAATACCGCCGAACACCTGGAGGTGCTGGCCCTCTGCACCGATGCCGATATCGATGACGGGCAGTCGTTGGCGGCGACGGTGCAGGCGGCTGCCGCCGGGGGCGGAATCGCCGTCCTGCCCTGGGGGGCGGGCAAGTGGACCGGCAGGCGCGGCAGGATCATCCGCGAATTTTTAGAAACAACCCGCGACAAGGTATTCCTGGGGGATAATGGCGGCCGTCCCGTTGGCTGGCCCGAGCCGAAGCATTTTCACCTTGCCGGGAAAAAACGGATTCCCATCCTGCCGGGCAGTGATCCGCTGCCTCTGCCCGGGGAGGAAAGGCGGGTGGGAAGCTATGGCGGCATATTGGCGGCCCGGCTTCCCGGCAGCAGTGTAGCCTCGACCCTCCGGCAGCTCCTCCTGCAATCCCCGGAAGTGGAGCCGGTCGGCCGCCGCCGGTCTCTCTTCACCTTTTTTCTGCAGCAGGTGCGTCTGCGCCTGGCACCTTACAGTTGCGGTAAATAATAACGTGTGGTTGGCTGACCTGCGATGGGTTGCGGAACAGGTTCATGTTGCGGGACCGGTCTTTTGATTTTTTCGGGAGGGCAATGAAAAGAGAGAGAACAGCGCTGGAGAACCGGACCTTTGATGCGGTTATTATCGGCGCGGGGATATACGGAACCCTGGTGGCCTGGCGGTTGGCCAAGGCCGGCTACCAGGTCGCGATTGTTGAGAAGGGAGATTTCTGCGCCGCCACTTCGGCAAACAGCCTGAAGATTTTGCATGGCGGTTTGCGCTATCTCCAGCATCTGGATTTTAAACGGATGCGCGAGTCGATCAAATCCCGCCGCGAGATCATGAGTTTTGCGCCGCACCTTGTTGCGCCCCTGCCTTGTCTCGTCCCTACCATCGGCCGGGGGATGCGGTCCCGGTTGATTATGAAAAGCGCTTTCCTGGCCAATGATCTTATCGGCCGGGACCGGAACCAGGGGCTTGCCCGGGAGAAACAGCTGCCGCCCGGCAGGATTATGGGGCGGGCGGAGATCAAAAAGATTATGCCGGATTTATCCCGGCGCGAGATAACCGGGGGGGCGGTGTGGTATGACGGCCTGGCGGTCAATACGGAACGTATCGCTCTCGAATATCTGCTCACGGCCTGCGATTACGGAGCGGCGGCCGCCAATTACATCAGGGTGGATCGTATCGTTACCA
>UOEY01000059.1_pt1 | contig 15940 bp, 13 predicted proteins | sample 1989501 | NCBI WGS metagenome assembly UOEY01 (sample SAMEA4712198, study PRJEB27164) | hydrothermal vent metagenome | biome: marine basaltic hydrothermal vent biome; feature: marine hydrothermal vent; material: mineral | place: Pacific Ocean | collected 2011-06-14/2011-07-23 | depth 1691 m | reverse complement strand
GGCAGCCTCAAGGACGCGGTAATACCCCTTTCTGTCCAAACTGATGTATTTGGAAAACGAGACCAATTCCATAAGCGATGGGTAACTACGGGCAAGCAGGTGATCCGTTACAGCTCTGCCGATCCGTCCGTTACCATCATCAAAGGGATGAATCATGATAAACCATAGATGTGCTATGCCTGCCTTGATCAAGGGCTCCTGTTCGTTCTCAGTGTTCAGCCAATCAAAAAAGCGGGTCATTTCCCGGTCCAGTTCTGCTTTTGGCGGAGCCACATAATGCACAGTCTCACGACCTATCGATCCGGAGACAATCTGCATCTCTTCCTGCCCTCTGTACTTGGCTACTCGAATTTTGTGGAGTCCGGAATATCCGCCAGGGAACAGCGCCGCATGCCAGCCGAACAACCTTTCTTCAGTCAGAGATGGCTTTTTTAATCGTGCATCAAGGAGGACAGATACAAGGCCATCGGCCCGCGCATCCCGGTCTTCGCGCTCAACCGGTAGCCCCAGTCGTTTCCGGATCGATGCCCGCACAGAACTTCGACGGAGAATCTCCCCCTCGATGGCAGCGGTTTCCATTGCATCATCGGTGAGTACAAGCTCCTGGGCATCCAGCCGTTCCACATCACTTAACGTTTGGCAAATTGCTGCCAGCCCACCGATCAACCGTGAGACCGTACTGATTTGGGTCAGGAGAATATCGCTGTCATAATTAAAGTCAGGCCAGTCCTTTTGTTGCCATATCCATGAATGATTTGATTGCATGAACTAATCATGTCATATTTTTTGCGAATAGGCAAGATATTCCTAATGGCAATTAAACTATTAAGCTAACTCCGTCCCCTTGTTTCCGTAAACAGGTGCTCAAGCTGGCCGGCCTGGACTTGTCGGCCAGCCGTAGCGGAAAGAACTCCGCAAGGGTCACCCCGAAGTTATCGAAAAAGGGCAAAGCGCCGCTCAGGTATGCGTTGTATCAAGCAGCGGTTATTGCCACCAGCCGCAACAAAAAATTCATTGAATACTTCTCCAGGTTGCTCGTGGGCCGGGAAAGAGAACAGGGTATCAAGACGAAGATGCGGGTCAAGGTGGCCGCCAAAATGCTGGTTATCGCCTGGACCTTGTTGAAGAAAGGGGGAACGTTTCAGAGTGAATATTTGTTGAATTAGCCGGTCTGCAGAATTTTCGAAATATTTTTTCGGCGAGAAGACCCCGAGTAACAACGTTGAGGCCGTTTCATCAGGACCTCGTGGGGGACAATCCCGGGGCTCTCACTGAACTCGCAACCTGGATAAGGGGTGCTTGGCGGCCGGTTACGCGGCAGGCCGGATAACTGTAACGATTAGGTGCAGAGTTCGCCGCAGGTGAGAGACTTGCCGATCTGGATTAAATCCTTGCGCAGAAGGACGAGGGAGATGTGCGACCCAAGAATCAGGTTGCTCTCAATATATTGATTTAAAAGAAAATATTTTTTCTCTTGACAGGGAGGATATAGGGTGTCCCCCTTCGCCACTTCGCCCCCCCCCCAAATTCTGCGAACGAACCCTTTTTTATGGGGGACACGCGCGTAATGCTCCCGGAATAGCTGGACAGCTCCTCAGTCAAAAGGAAGCACAACTCTACCATTTGGAAGAATTTCTACATCGGTTTTTGCTTCACCTTCGCTGTGAAATTTTTTAGTTACATTTTTCACTTTTCTTAAAACCATTCCTTGAGATACTACTCCATTTATAACTTTAGCATATGATACTTTTGGATCTACTTTCATAATTTTTATCTCCCCAGCCTGGATTTCTTCATAGCCTAAAAATTCATGTGTATATGGATCTGTAAGTCTTTGCCCGTTTCTATAAACCTTAAAAGATGTTCCCATTGTGATGCTATTCCCACCTTGGTTTACAATTATACTGCTTCGCGTTACGGCTATAACCTTTGGAGGATAAATGTCACTAAGTATATTTGACAATATAAATCCTGAAATTTTATTCATTGAGCTTGCAACAATGGCCTCGGCTGAATTTTGATCGGAATTTTCCTTTACAGCAAACTCTTTTGATATGGTCTCGCTCCATTTTATCTGTTGAGTTGACATCATAAGAATTCTATATGAAATTGTTACATTACAAATCAATTTCGATGTTTCAGGTAAACCAATACTATTATGCTCTACAATATTACTTAAAGAGTAATTAAGTATTGTACCTGTAAGTAAGTCATCTGTACCTAATCGCCGTCCAAGTTTAAGTAGCTCATCATTACCCGAATTACCCGAGAGTATAAAATTTTTCTCTTGATTGTAATATCTATTATTTTCTCTATCCAGAACAGTAAATTTTCTTGACTGAGTTATCCTTGACACTAAAGATTGAGTAAATCTATTAGCTATTGCTCTGCCAGATTTATTTTGGTTGAGTACGATATATCTATTTTTATATTCAAAAGGTATTATAGCTATCCTTCTTCTTTTATTCGGGTTAAATCCAGGTTCCTTGTATCTTTTAAATCTGATTCTTAGTCTTACATGCCAGATGCCACCTTGTCTAAAAGTATCCAAAATAGAGTAATTTCTTACAAAACCACTCGTGGCCTCTCTTATTAATTTTTGAGTATTTTCTGCAATAAAAACTCTGTGGCGGCTATCTACGCCAGCAGAAACTCCAATTTTTTTAATAGTTTTATAATATCGTCTTTTTGAATTAATTTTAACACCATTTGTTTGTTTTATTGCTTCAATAAGCCCATTCCTTATAGCTTCACTTTTTGTATCACCTACGCCCACAACAGCTAAATATCTTGTTTGTATCTTTGCGAACAAGGTCGAAGGTATAAAAGATAAAGATAATATTAATAATATAAATACTGTTTTCATAACTATTCCCTAACCTCTAAAAATCGTTAATATCATTAACTACCTTACTCTTTTGTAGTATTTTTTGATAGGTATGTCCAACTTTTGTTTTCTTAGAGTGGTATTCGTCATTGTTAAAATCATTGACGGCCTTTAGAGTACTATACCTCCAAACTCTAACAGCTCCAACAAACTTAACACCCTCTTTGGTAGTATATCTCCAAGTTTTCACAGTACTTACACCCTTTAGACTTTCTCTTGCACTATTTCTAACATTATTGTTTGTGATCTTAATGATATTTCTGATACTATTTTCAATAGTGTCACTATTGGGTTTTACTTTTCTCTCAATGTACTTCCTTATCTCTTCGCCATTTTTTCTGTTTTGCTTTTCACTCATATATCCATTTACGATCTCAGCTATGGCGCCATCAGCGTTGCTTATGGCATCTTGCTTCGCTTCGCTTCTTAGCTGATCATTTATGTAGCTATCACTACCATCTTGCGAGTAAGAACCAATCCCATAAGAGATGATCATCGGGGCTCCATCCAAGTCATAAGTGAGTCTAACTCCAAAAGTACTTAGATACTTTTTTTTATCATTTGGTAGCAAATCTTTTACATTTCTGCCTTTTCCCTCCACCAGAGAAGCCCTGTGCAGGCTTATGTCTTTTACTATCTGAAAAGTCTTAGGACTGGCTACAGCTATGATACCTACTACATATCTTCCACTTTTGTCCGTTGCCAGAGCTGTTTGTATAGGGAAAAGCCCTGCTATACTGCCTGAAGCTTGCCTTAGAGTACTTTTTATAAATTTATCTCTAAAAATATCCTTTTTCATGGTAGGTGTCATTTTTTCAAGTTCAGCTGGGTCTACTCCTAACTGTATAAGTTTCTTATCAAGTTTTTTACCTGCTACATCTAAACTCTTATCGATAATTTTTAAAATTTTTTCCGAAAAATCTTTTACTGAATGATTTGGCAGCTCTATCTCTTTTGCATGAGTTGATCTATTGGAATAAAAAGATTTTATTTTTTTTACTGCAATTCTTCCAAATCTAGTTATTAGGTACTTACTTTGCAACTTTAACAAAGCTTTATCGTAAGCATTTACGAGAGCATCGCCAAATTGAGGATCTATCGGTTTCAGAGATACGGCTTGAGAAGCAAAAAAGAAAAACTTGCCGTTATGTTCGCCAAAGTCATCTACGCCAAACTTTTTTATAGCTTCATACGCCCAATTCTTTATATTATCAGTAGCTGAAGGCACGTTGTTCGGATTCGAAAGCTTGTTTTGTTCAGCCGCATCTTTTTGAGAGATTTTTTTGTTGCCTTGATTATTTGCTAAAGCAAAATTACAAAATAAACATAATAGCAATAATGATAATATAATCTTTTTCATAGCATTATCCTCCTACCAATTAACGGTTTTGCCACTACCAACTTTGCCTATAACTGTTTGACCTTCCCAATATGCAAGACCTGTTTTTATATCAGTTAGAGTTAACTGAAAGTAATAATTAACTTCTGCATCCCCATTCGATAGCGTTACGTTTCTTTGTATGATTTGGCCAGATAGTGAATAATCGGGAGCTATCATTTGCCCTTTTTTAGCTACTGTTCTCTGGTTAAATTCATTAGAATTTCTGAGCTTTCTAGCCTCATAGCTCATAGTATCTTCAGCTCCACCTGCTCTTATCGCACTTGTAGTAACTACTTTCCCGCTTTGCAGAAGAGCTATTCTGATGCTTTTTGTTAGCTGATCCATATCAATTCTTTGTGTAGTGTCATTGATAAAAGTTGAAATAGCTAAAACATATCTACCTCCACCACGTTTGTTTAGCGCACCGCTTTTTAACATTGATTGCACTGCTTTGGTGGAAACTTCTCTAAAATCTTGATAATCAAGTCCTAAAGTTGTAACTTTTATACCCTCTGATCTTTGAGAGTTAATATGTCTTGGTTGCTCAGTGGCACAACCTGTTATAAAAAAAATTACTGATAGGAACATTATCATCATCTTAATTCTATCCATTATTTTCATTTGCCCCCTCCTCTTTATCTCATTTCTTAAAGAGTTGTCTATAATGATTGGCTCAATCTGGATTAGCCGGTAACCGAGTTGAAAATTTTAGAAAGATACTTCATCATATACTACCTTTGCGTTCCGTTCTGGTATCCTTATGAATACAATATGGTTTGCATTCTGGTCAACATTAAGTTCTATTAATTTAACATGTCCTGGTGTATAGATAGATACAGTAGGAGAAGTGAGCTTGATTTTTGCTATTTGGAAGTTTTTAGGTAGCAGTTTCCATTGTCTAATATCAGCCCTATTCATAATATCTTGGTAAATAGCGCCCAGTAAACCTCCCATTGCACCATTTCTTTCCCTTAGTTCATATTGTATCGTACTTTGCGTCACGGTTCTAGCTATAGCTCTTGCCATAATTATAGGGAATCTTTTTTTAAACTCTGTCTTTATAATTTTGTCCATACTTGCTACTTGTTTCGTATCCATGGTATCATTTCCATCTGTAATATATAAGTACGAATATGCAAATAGATTTTCTTTAAGAGTCGGAAGAGCAATACCTGCATAATAAACTTTATTTGTTATGAGAAAAAGAGGTATATCAAACCTTAATTCTTTTTTACTAGGCCCCTGCCCATTTGCAAATATAATCCACAAATAATGTATCTTTGAATTATTTCTTGTAGACGAAGCGAGTTTAATAGCATATTTTAAATCACTTTTAACATACGGTGCTGCTGTCTCATTCCCTTTTATCATACCATAAGTTTCTTTGAAAAGATCTTCTGCTTTTGCGTAGTTATGAACGCTCATAAAAAATAACCCTGAAATATAACTGGTAAATGGATTAATAAAATCTGGGTAAGGCTTAAATGCGAAAAGATTCGAGTATATTTTTCCTATTGCATCTTTTGTCTTTTGATTATTGGATAATTTCTGAATTTTGCTTAGGTTGATTTTTTTTTCTGTTGCCGTTTTTTCTGCTTGGGCATGTATTTTTCTTTTCTCTTGATTAATTTCAACTTTGAAAAATGATTTGGCCCTTCTTTGTCTCTCTAGAGCACGATTAAACTCCACTCTAGCGTTGCCAATATTATTCTCACGTAAAAAATTTATGCCCTTATAAGTATTTGCCATGATACCTTCGTAAATTTTTGGTTTATAATCCATAAAAGTATCATTTGTTAAAATCCCACCAACATTAGCCAGTATGTTCCCCGCCAGCACTTTTTTATTATATTGTTTTATTTTAACTTCAGCTTTATCAAAAAAGTAATTGCTTAAAGGGTAATCTTTTGCATTTTCAGATATAATCCCGGCATCCAAATACCACAATAAATTATCCTTTTCATTTTTTTTAAGATTTTTAGCTATTGATTCATAGTTGCCATTTTGTATGGTACTCTCTTTCAATAGAATAGGAACCCTTCCTGCGCACCCGGCTAAAAAAAATGATACAATAATGAGACTCAATATACCTTTTTTCATCATTTTACCCCTACGCTATTTTTAGTTTAGTGCAGCAAGGAATCGAGTGGCCTTTCCCAGTTGAATTAAACAGCAAATTCAACACGATAGATCAAATCCAAAAGTTGAGTTATTACTTTCTTTGTTAATTTTTCCATCTATTGTGATATTAAAGGGGGTAACATGGAAAAAACCTGGATTTCACCCCCAATCCGAAACTCAAGATAATGGAGCAGTCAAGTGGCTCGATTACGGTGCTCCTGCCCCCCGCTGATGCGAAAACTACTTATTTTTCAATTTCTCCATGCCGCAATTTATACTGTCGAACTCCCGTTGGCAGCCGGGCCGGCGATAGACAAAAAAACCCCGCCCTCGGAGTGAGGAACGGGGTTCGGCCGACAATAGTGCTGGATACGGAGGCCTCAGTTCAGAGTTGGCCGTTCAATCATCTTTCAGGCTTTATTCAGGTAGTATAAATGTTTCGGCTAGTTGTCAAGCTCTTTGCCGGCCCGGTTAGTTATCCCTCAAGTCTTGCTCCTGCCTCACGGCCCGCCCAGGTTGAGCCTGGAGCGGGAAGAGGACCAGGCGAAACGATTCCTATTTCCCGATACAGAAATCGGCAAAAATTTTATCCAGCACCTCGTCCGGCGTCGTCAAGCCGACAATATCACCGAGATCATCAAGGGCCGCCAGCACTTCCACCGCCACCAGATCAGCCGTAACTCCCGCCTCCAGGGCCTGATGTATCCGGCGGCAGGCGGCAAGCACTTTTTCCAGCACTGCCTGGTGCCGGACATTGGGCGCACAGGGATTTCGTTCATGCAGGACTTGCTCGCCCGCGATTTTCTTGTATATCGCCGCCTCCAGGTCGTCCAGCCCCTGGTGGTGACGGGCGGAAATCCTGACCGGCCGGACCCCGGGGAAGGCCTCCATCAGGGTTGCCGTCAGCTCGCGATCGGCAATGTCTATCTTGTTCAGAACAACGAGGCGATCCGCCTCACCAAGCGACTCGTACAGGTCCAGGTCCTGCGCCGTCAGGGGCCGGGCGGCGTCGACGAGAAAAAGCACCAGGTCGGCCTCGCGGACCTTTTGCCGGGCCCGTTGAATGCCCAGCTCCTCCACCGAACCGGCGGCGTCCCGGATACCGGCGGTGTCAACCAGGCGGGCGGGGATACCGCCGATGGAGATGATCTCTTCAACGGTATCGCGGGTCGTGCCGGGCACCGGGGCCACCAGGGCCCGGTCCTCCTGAAGCAGGGCGTTCAGGAGACTTGACTTGCCGACATTGGGCAGCCCGGCAATCACGATATTCACGCCCTCGCGAATTATTTTCCCCTGGCGGGCCATTTTGATCAGTTCGACAAGGCGGTCCTCGACCTGGTCCTGCAACTGGGTAAGCAATCGGCCTTTATCGATGATTTCCACATCGTCGTCAGGAAAATCTATTGCCACCTCCAGGACGGCCATAATGGCGATCAAGCCCTGCCTGATGCCTTCAATCCGCTGTAAAAGATGGCCCTGCATCTGACCGACAGCCAGTTGCCGGCCGGTATCCGTTTGCGCCCGCAACAGGTCAATGACCGCCTCGGCCTGGGTCAGGTCGATTCGACCGGCCAGAAACGCCCGCTTGGTAAACTCGCCGGGCTCGGCGATCCTGGCGCCATGATGGAGGACCTGGGCCAGAATAGCCTGCAGCACCAGGTAACTGCCGTGGCTGTGCACCTCCACCACGTCTTCCCTGGTGTAGGTGTGCGGGGCCTGCATATAAACGGCCAGCACCTCGTCCAGAACGGTGCCGTTCCGGTCGCTGACCGTCCCGTAATAGAGGGTATGACTTTTGAAAAAAGGATGGGGGCGGGATGGTTTGAACAGGGCCTGCAGGATGGTCAGGGCCAGGGGACCGCTGATGCGGATTATGCCGATGCCGCCGGTACCGGGAGGAGTGGCAATGGCGGCAATGGTATCACTTGCCGGCAGAGCCGTCACCTTGACGACCTCGGCCTCTGGCCCTGGGTTTCCGACCCTTGCCGGGCTTGAAAATCAACACCTTCTTAAAAAGACCGTCGCCGACACTCCTGGAGCGTACCCCCTTGTCCTCCTGCAGGACCAGGTGAATCACCCGACGTTCAAACGGATTCAAGGCCGGGATAACCTGCGTTTTACCATCGACCTTGACCTGGTCGGCCAGCTCGCCGGCCAGCTTTTGCAGTTCCAGGGTCCGGCGCTCGCGAAAATTGCCGGCATCAATATCCAGCAGCATTTTTTCCGGCAGCCGGGAGCTGGTCATCTTGCGCAGCAGATACTGCAGGCTGTCCAGGGTCCGTCCCTCGGGGCCAAGGATCGTCTCATCATACTCGCCGGCAATACGGCACTGCACCGTGTTGCCCTCAACCTGCACCTCGATCTCGGAAACACAGTCCATGAGGTGCAGAATCCGGTCCAGGTCCGTCCGGATGGACGCCAGCACCTCTTCGGTGGGAGGTTCCGGGCCGGCCGGCGGGCTTACCGATTCTTTCCGTGTTTCAGGCCCGGCCGGCGACTCCGCCGGCCGGCCTGTTTCTTCGGCGGCAACGGGTTGGGGCTGCTGCTCCACAGGGCTCTTCTCGACCTCCGGTTCCGTCTCCGGGGCCGGCTGTTCTTCGACCGCGATATCTTGTTGCAGGGTCTTGGCGGCGCCGGTGCCTGGTTTCTTTTTGAGATTGACCCGGATATGCGCCTTTTTCTTGCACAGACCGAAAATGCCGGTCGTGCCGGTTTCCAACACCTCGATCTCCAGATTCTCCTGCGAAGTTGAGAATGCGGAACAGGCCTGCTGGATGGCCTGGGTTACACTCTTGTCGTAAAAATCTTTTTCTTTTACCATGAATAATTCCTTATCGAAGCGCTGTTATGCTACCCGGCTCTGCCTGTTGATGAGGTGCTGCTGAAGGATGGCAAGCAGGTTGTTGACAAACCAGTATAAGACCAGTCCCGATGCAAAATTGATGAACATGAACGTAAAGATGACAGGCAGAAACTGCATGATCTTGGCCTGGGTCGGGTCGGCAGTGGTCGGCGTCATCTTCTGCTGCAGGTACATGGAGACGCCCATGAGCAACGTCAACACGGGAATGCCGTGTAACCAGGGGATATTGAAACCGATCATCAGCCGGTCCGGCGCGGACAGATCGTTGATCCACAAAAAGAACGGGGCATGGCGCAGCTCGATTGCGGACATCAGTACCCGGTACAGGGCAAAGAAGAAGGGAATCTGGATGATCATGGGCAGACAGCCGCCCACCGGATTGACCTTGTAGGTCTTGTACAGGGCCATCATTTCCTTGTTCATCCTGGTCGGATCGTCCTTGAACTTCTCCTTGAGCTTGGCGACCTTGGGCTGCAGTTTCTGCATGTTCTTCATCGACTTCATACCCTTCTGGGTAATCGGCCAGAAGACGACCTTGATCAGAATGGTAACCAGGATGATGGCAACACCGTAGTTGCCGATATAACGGTAGAAAAAGTTAAGCAGCCAGAGCATCGGCTTGGCGATCACGTCAAACCAGCCGAAATTGACTGCCTTGGCCAGGTCATGATCAGCCGCGTCAAGAATGGAGAGCTTCTTGGGACCTAAATACATTTTGTACTTGAAATCCCGGACGCCCTGCGGAGCCAGGGTTATCGAACCGTCGGAGACGACGATCCGGGCCTGGCCCTCGTCGCCGCTCATGGTCACCAGGTGGGAGCCTCCGGACAGCGGCATGACCGCGCAGAGGAAATAAGTACCCTCATAGGCGGCCCAGGTCACCTTGCCCCGGAGCGTCTGGGGACCGTCCTTGCGCATTGTCTTGCCTTTGATTTCCTCAAGCTTGCCGTTGATATAGGCTGACGGGCCGCTGAACAGGTAACGGCTGGTCGCTTTGGTGTTCGCGGAAAAAGGCTTGTTGGTCAGGACCACTGCCGGGGAGACCCGCAGGGCCGAGGAGGAGATATTTTTTACCTGGTAGCTGACATCCACCAGGTAGGTGTCGGCATAAAAGACCATCGTGCGGACGATCTGAATACCATTCGGCAGGGTCCCGGTCATCACCAGGCGGGCCGAACCTTCCGGGCCGGTCAGCGTGAGCCTTTGCCGGTCTGCCCGTAATATGGGCAAGGTGGCCGCCCTGCCGTTATCCAGGGTAAAGAGCATGGGCAGCTCAGCCGGTGAGTTGGTATGGATCAACTGCACCAAGCCTGAATCTTTGGCCAGTTCCTTGCGGTACTTCTTCAGGACGAAACGCTTGACCCCGCCGCCCTGTTCGTCGATAACCGCCGTATAAAGTGGTGTTTCAACGGTGATATCGCGCGCGGTCGGGTTCACCTTCACGCTGTGCACGGCGGCCGCCGGCGCTACCGGCTTCGCGGCCTGCTGCTCCATGGATGCCTTCAGTTCCGCCTTGGCACCGATTTTCTGCTGCACGCCGGCCGGCTGCCTGACAGCCCGCGGCGCAAAAAAATACTGATAGCCGATCAGGATCAGAAAGGAGAGAATGATGGCCGTAAGGGCCCGTTGCAAGTCCATGAATTTTCCTCTATGTTAACCACCGGCCCGCCAGAGCCGGCCTTATATTTTATATGTTATTTTTTCACAGCTGCCGCCGCAGACCGATAAACACGGCAGGGGGAAGCTCTCCGGCGCGCGGGCGGCGGCCGTTTCTTACTTTACGGGATCATATCCTCCCCCGCCGAAGGGATGACAGCGGAGGATGCGGCGCACCGCGAGATACAGGCCGCGCACGACTCCATAGCGCTGGACGGCTTCCACGGCATACTGAGAACAGGTGGGTGTATATCTGCAGCTTGGGGGAAAAAGCGGTGAGATAAAATATTGATACCCCCTGAGCAGTACCACGCAACAGAGGGCAACAGGAGCTGATTTCACGGCCCGGCGACCCGCGTCCGGTTGCGGCTCGTTCGGAGCTGCCCCTTTGTGCGGACAGGACCCTTCATGGCAACTGCCGTTCATATCCGGCCTGCCTGCCACGGAGACCGGCCCAGGTTGGCAACGGCCTCCAGGACCGATGCCGACGAATGAAGCCGAAAACCAGGACTGACCGTAAGAACGATATCGCATGACGGCGGAAACAGATCCCGGTGAAGGCGAAACACCTCCTTGATAATCCGTTTCGTCCTGTTACGCCGCACGCTACCGCGAAACTTTCCGTGCATACTCACCCCCAGGCGGTTATACAGCAGGCCGTTGGCCATAAAAATCAGGGCAAAGCCACTGCCCCTGAGACGCCGCCCCTGCCGGTACACCCGTTCAAACTCCCGCGGTTTTCTGAGAAGACATGTCTTGGGGAGCCCAAACCGTTTCACAGACTCACGCCGACAGCCGTTTACGCCCCTTGGCCCTTCTGCTTCGTATCACAGCCTGTCCGGCCCGGGTACTCATCCGCAGCCGGAAACCATGGGTCCGCTTACGCTTGATATTGCTGGGTTGAAATGTTCTCTTGCTCATGATTTACTTCCTTTTTCTGTTTGGGGGGCCTGGCAAAAATAACTTCATATTTTCGTCCAGACCCTTCGGCAACGATAACGCCGGCCACCATGTCGATCCCGGTCATCCCGGCCAACGATGCAAACCCGTTCGGACTGGACCTGCGTTCCTTGAAAACAATAATGCAGATCCGGGATATCGGCGGAATGAATGGCGCATGCGCAGAGCTTGCCATTTACATTATGAAAATTTTATACTTTAATCACAGGAGCAATATCATGTCAATTTATTTCGCCCCGCGATGGAGATCAGATGCCGGAATTCTGCCTTGAAGATATAGACTGGAACATCCTGTGGCAGCAGGCCGGGAGAAAAAAATCGTGAAAAAGCAAAGGAGTGGACGGCTGGGACCGGCGGGCCGCTGACGGCACGGTCTTCCTGCACCGCGACCACGTTCCGACTTGGGCCTTTATCCGCTGGACGCCGAAATAGCGAGCCCCGGCCGGGAACAAGGATTTTTTCAACCCGGTTCATTTATCAATTACGCGAGGGAAGAAAACAACATGTACGGCTCAGATGCTTTATTCGCCATAGTCTCCATCATTATTATCATCTCCGGGATCCTGGCTATTTTCATTCCGTTCTGGGTCTTCAGAATCCGCAACGAAATCATCAAAACCAATAAACTTCTCGCCCGGCTGATCGAATTGAATGGCGGGATCAACCCTGATCACTATATAATTGACAGCAGTGCCAAACCGACGAAACAATGCCCCAAGTGCGGCAAAGCCAATAAAAAAATGGACTCCACCTGTATTTATTGCGGCACAAATCTGCGAAATATCCTATGAACAGATTCGCCCGGAACGAAAACGCAATCTCAACGCCCATACCAGGAAACACCCTCAATTATGACCGACTTTGATATAGTTGTCATCGGCGCCGGCCACGCCGGTTGCGAAGCGGCCCTGGCCGCGGCCCGCCTCGGCTGCCGGACCCTGGTCTGCGTCATGAACGCCGACACCATCGGCGCCATGTCCTGCAATCCGGCCATCGGCGGCCTGGCCAAGGGCCACCTGGTCAAAGAAATAGACGCCCTGGGCGGCGAGATGGCAAAAAACATCGATGCCACCGGGATTCAGTTCCGGAGGCTAAACACGAGAAAAGGTCCGGCCGTGCGCTCATCCCGGGCCCAGGCCGACCGCCTGCGGTACCGGCTGCGGATGAAAACCGTGCTGGAAAACCAGGACAACCTGGAAATCAGGCAGGCCGTGGTCGATGAAATCCTGGTCCGTGACGCCCGGATCATCGGCATCCGCACCTCCCTGGACGAAACCATTTCCGTCCGCGCGGTGGTCGTGGCGACCGGTACCTTTTTAAACGGCCTGATCCATATCGGCCTGAAAAATTTTCCGGCCGGCCGCATGGGTGACACCCCCTCCACCCGGCTGGCCCGCTGGTTCCAGGAGACCGGTTTTCACGTCGGCCGGATGAAAACCGGCACCGTGCCCCGGCTCGACGGCACCTCCATCGACTATACCGGCCTGCAGACCCAGTACAGTGACGATCCCCCCAACCTGTTTTCGTTTTCCAGTCACGGGGCGCCGCCGCTGCCCCAGCGGCCCTGTTACATAACCCATACCAACGAACATACCCACGAGGTCATCCGCGCCGCCATTGACCAGTCTCCCATGTATAGCGGGATTATCGAGGGGGTCGGGGCCCGCTACTGTCCTTCCATCGAGGACAAGGTGATGCGCTTCCCGGACAAGGCCCGCCACCAGGTCTTTCTCGAACCCGAAGGCCTGGACACCGTGGAAATGTACCCCAACGGCATCCCCACCAGCCTGCCGCTCAAGACCCAGATCGACCTGGTGCACACCATCCCCGGCCTGGAAAAGGCCCGCATCATCCGGCCCGGCTATGCCATCGAATACGATTACGTTGATCCGCTGGAGCTCAAGCCGACCCTGGAGACGAAAAGAGTAGGCGGCCTCTTTCTGGCCGGCCAGATAAACGGCACCTCGGGTTACGAGGAGGCGGCCGCCCAAGGGCTGATGGCCGCCATCAATGCCGTCCTGGTGATCCGGGGAGACGACCCCCTGGTTCTTGACCGCTCCCGGGCCTACATCGGCGTCCTGGTCGACGACCTGGTCACCAGGGGAACCAGGGAGCCCTACCGGCTCTTCACCTCCAGGGCCGAATACCGCCTGCTCCTGCGCGAGGACAACGCGGACCTGCGGCTGCGGGAAATCGGCTACCGGATCGGCCTGGTTGACCGGGCGACCTGGACGGCTTTTCAACACAAGAAAAAGACCATCGAACAGACGCTGGCCCTGCTCAACTCGGAGCGGCTCCGCCCCACTCCCCCGGTCAACGACGCCCTGCGCGCCATGGGCAGCACGGCCATCAAGCAGACCGTATCCCTGGCCGACCTGCTGCGGCGGCCGGAAATCGGTCTTGCCGACCTGTTGACCCTTGCCGGCCGGGTCGGGCAGAACCCGGCCATCGAGCCGGATGATCTATTCTGTATTGATGAAATTGAACTGCAGGTGAAGTATGATGGCTACATCAGGCGGCAGGGTGAACAGGTCATCCGGTTCAAAAAACTGGAACGGACGGTCCTGCCCGCGGACATGAAATACACGGGGCTGCCGGGCCTGTCCCACGAGGCGGTGGAAAAACTGAACGCCATCCAGCCCCGGTCGCTTGGCCAGGCATCGCGCATTTCCGGTATCACCCCGGCCGCCGTCTCGGTCCTGCAGGTACATCTGAAAAAAAGAGGTCTACTCTGAGAAACCGCCATGCTTACCTACCCGCACATTAACCCGATTATTTTTTCCATAGGCCCGCTCAAGCTCCGCTGGTACGGCCTCATGTACGTCCTGGGTTTTATCGCCACCTACTTCTTGGTCCTCCTGCAGATCAAAAAATTCCGCTGGCAGGCGCTGGCGGAGGAGGTGGACAACCTGAACCTGGTCCTGATTCTCGGGGTTATCCTGGGGGGCAGGCTGGGCTATGTCCTGTTTTACAACCTTCCATTTTACCTGCATCACCCCCTTGAAATCCTTGCCACCTGGGATGGCGGCATGTCCTTTCACGGCGGCTGCCTCGGCGTCCTGATCGGCGGTTTTCTTTTCTGCCGCCGCCACCAGCTCGATTTCTGGAAGACGGCCGACCTGTACGTGGTCACCGTTCCCATCGGCCTCGGGCTGGGGAGGATCGGCAACTTCATCAACGGCGAACTCTTCGGCCGGGTCACCAGCGTCCCCTGGGGCATGGTCTTCCCCGGCGGCGGCCCCCTGCCCCGCCATCCCTCCCAGCTCTACGAGGCCCTGCTGGAAGGCGCCCTTCTCTTTACGATCCTCTGGAGCCTGAAGCACAAGCCCTGGCAGGCCAAGCCGTCCAGGCTCTGGCCGCATGGCTCCATGCTGGCCCTGTTTCTCCTCCTTTACGGAATATTACGTTTTGTGGTAGAATTTTTTCGACAGCCGGACCCGCAACTCGGCGAAATATTCCTGGGCCTGACCATGGGCCAGGCGCTGAGCATGGTCATGATTGCCGGCGGCCTGCTGCTCTGGTTCTGGCGCTGCCGGCAGCCGCGGGCGGCCTGACCGGGAGGTTTCGTGTCATAACGGCCGGAACCAATAATCCCGCACCAGAAAAAATAAAAAAATCAGGGGTAAAGGAGTAACCAATGCGGTTCATTAAAATAATACCGGTCATGCTGCTGGCAACTTTTCTCCTCTGCGCCTGCCACAACGGCCAGGAACAGGAACACAAAAAAGGGGCGATTAAAACCCTGACCGACAAAACGGCGCACGAGGCCGTCAAGGCGATCAAAACCCCGATTGACAAGGCCAGGGCCGCTGCCGGACAAGAGGAAAAACAGGGCGCTGACCTGAAAAAAGTCCTGGATAAATAATGAATATCGGGGTCCTGCAAGGGGGCTGACCTCTCGTCCCCATCCGGAAACAGTCTTTTCCCCGATATTCAGGAGTCTCGCGTCCCCGCACCTGATTTCCAGCCCTCGCCCTCAAGCCCTTGTTTTCGGGGAGACACTAACCAACAACTCATCATCTGCTAACCTGTTCTTAACATAAGGCGGCTACATGTAGAGCCAACTTTCCGT
>UOEY01000109.1_pt1 | contig 17779 bp, 13 predicted proteins | sample 1989501 | NCBI WGS metagenome assembly UOEY01 (sample SAMEA4712198, study PRJEB27164) | hydrothermal vent metagenome | biome: marine basaltic hydrothermal vent biome; feature: marine hydrothermal vent; material: mineral | place: Pacific Ocean | collected 2011-06-14/2011-07-23 | depth 1691 m | reverse complement strand
ATAAAGGATTTTGAACTGTTTGAGCGCAGCGAGTTTTCAAAATCCCGACAGCTTCGAGGAGCACAGGGCTGTCCGAAGGACCAAGTGACACGGGTGCCTTTTCTTTTGGTTCGTTTTCTTTGGGCAAGTAAAGAAAATGAACAATATCCCAAATCCGTGACGGCTTGAGTTATGCTCCATACAATATATGAAATTTATTGCATTATTTTCCAACAAACTCATTTTATTGCCTTCACCGCGCCGCCCTGCGGTCCGCCCGATAATGGATTCAGGCTCCTCTCAGATTTCCAGGAACCACGCAACGGATTGCGGGGGTATCCGGTTATTCTGCCACATATCCTGCCGATCATCGGGGGCGGCGTAGATCAAGGCGGCGGCCGGCGGCGGCCGGTACTCTGCCGGGGCGGCGGCGAAATTGACGATCACCCGCAGCCGGGAGCCGTCGCCCAGGACCCAGCCGACCTGCAACGCCTTGGGACCGATGATCCGGTACTCCGCCCTGTCCCCCCGCATCCCGGCCAGGCGGGGGATGATCTCCTGCCGGCGCAGCCTGAGCAGGGTTTGATAGAGCTGCCGAAACCGGCGGCCGCTCTCGCCTTTTTGCTCCGGCCAACAGAGGCATGAAGCCTTGAAGGTGGCGATTGCATTGGGGTCCGGGATACGGGCCTGCAACTCCGGCTCGGCAAACTCCGGGAAACCGGCGAATTCCCGGCGGCGTCCTTCGGTCACGCTCCGGGCCAGGTCGGCTCCGAAATCACAGAAGAAAAGAAAAGGCGTGCGGGCGCCGAATTCTTCGCCCATAAAGAGCAGCGGCGGTGACGGGGCCAGGAGAACGAGGGCCACCGTGATGCGGAGAAGCGGCTCCGGGGCCAGGGTGGTCAGCCGCTCCCCGAAGGCCCGGTTGCCGATCTGGTCGTGATTCTGCAAAAAAGAGACAAAGGCCTGCGGCGGCAGATGAGCGCTCTGCTCGCCGCGGCAGGCGCCGTGACGGTAGGCGGAAACCTCCCCCTGGTAGGCAAAGCCTTCGGCCAGGCAGCGCCCCAGGTGCCGAAGCGGCGCCGCCGCATAGTCGAGGTAATAACCGGTTTGCTCCCCGGTCAGGAGGACATGACAGGCATGGTGGAGATCATCATTCCACTGCGCGGTAAAGTGGACGGAAGAACCGTTTTCGTCCCTGGCCAGGTAGTGCGCCTCGTTGTTGTCGTTTTCCAGGACCAGGTGAATATGCCGGCGCCGGCCGAGGTGTTGCCGCACCGTTGCCGCCAGTTCCGTCAGAATATCGGGGCTGGAATCGTCGAAAATCGCATGCACGGCATCAAAACGAAGTCCGTCAAAACGATACTCTTCGAGCCAGTACAGGGCGTTATGAATAAAAAAATCCCGGACCGGCCGGCTGCCTTGACCGGCAAAGTTGACCGCCGAACCCCAGGGCGTCTGATAACGGTCGGTAAAGAAAACGTCGCCGCCATAAACATGGAGGTAATTCCCCTCCGGCCCCAGATGATTGTAAACCACATCCAGAAACACCATCAGGCCCCTGGCATGCGCCGCCCGGACCAACCGTTTAAGGTCTGCCGGGCCGCCGTACGCGGCAGCCGGGGCAAATAACAGAACGCCGTCATAGCCCCAGTTCCGGCGGCCGGGGAAGTCGGCTACCGGCATCAGTTCTATGGCGGTCACGCCCAGTTCCACCAGGTAATCCAGACGCTCGACAACCCCGGCAAAGGTCCCGGCCGGCGAAAAGGCGCCGACATGTATTTCGTAAATAATCGCTTCCTCCCATGGTCGCCCCTGCCAGGAATCCTCGGGCCATGAAAAATCTTCAGGATCGACAACCACGCTCGGGCCGTGAACATCGCCGAACTGGCGGCGTGAGGCGGGATCAGGGACCAGGAGGCCCGAATCAATGCGGAACCGGTAAAGGGTACCAGGGGCGGCGGCAGAGACTTCAAGCTGAAACCAGCCGGCCGCCGGAGAGTTCATGGGAAAAAATTCCTGTGGTCCGGTTTCCTCTTCAAGGCATAACTCGACGGTTTGGGCTCGAGGCGCCCAAAGACGAAACAAGACCCCGCCCTGGGGCAGGACCTCGGTCCCGAACGGCATGACATGCGAATAACGCTCAGAATGGGAAACCGCTGTTTTTTTGCTCATCATCCATCCATCCCGGCACGGCCCGAGGTGATACCTTGTATCCGTGACGGCTTGAGGTGATATTCCATGCAATATGTGGAATTTATTGCATTGTTGCCAATAAACGTATTTTCTAGTCTTCACCGCGCCGCCCTGCGGGGCAGCCGGCAACGGATTCAGGTTTCATGCAGCCACTCGGCAAAAGTCCTCCCTGCTGTCTCTTTCATATACAGCGTGTTGAGATACTTCACAACCGCCGCCTCATCTTCGGGCGGGATAAGGAAACCAGGATTTTCCTGAGAAATATAAAGTCTTGACTTTTTATGCCCAGGCCCGGCCCCTCCTTCTGCCGACTTCAGGCCCGGCAGTACTTTGAGCACCTCGATCATATTTCCCCAGCAGCCGCCCTGGTCAAGATGCTCAATGATCTGCATTAGGGCGGTGTTCAGGGATATTACGGCGGTCGGCAATAGTGCCGCACCGGCAGGCCCGCAGGGTGCGGTCGAGACGAAACAGCGGCAGGCAAAGGGACGGGCGGGATAGATTGTGCAGCAATCCCCGGCCAGAAAAATGCAGGGGGCCAGGCTCCATTCTTCCGCCCCGGTCTCCGGCACCTTGCCGTCAAGAAACGACCCGGCGAACTGGTTTGTCGTGCACGCCGGCAACGAGGGGGTGGCGGCCTCGAGGCGGCCGGCCAGGTCATCCTCCCGGATCACGTCATATTCTGCCAGATATTCCAGGATGTTATTCCCTTCAAGGGCGGTCAGCGTGACGCTTTGCGTACAGCATAAAGCGCAGCCCTTCCGGCAGGCGAAAAAGGTGTCGGCCCAAAACGTTTCATACGTTTCATAGATAGAGGCCAGTAACTTTCTTTTGACGGATTCAGTCATGTTCCGCCAGGTGGTCTTTTTCATTATCCTGCCTGAAAACGATGGTAAAGGTGCTGCCCTCTCCTTCAATGCCGGCCACTTCGATATAACCGTTATGTTGTTCAATGATATTCTTGGCAATGGCCAGCCCCAGGCCGGTACCGCGGCTCTTATCCGTGAAAAACGGCATAAAAATCTGCTCCATCTTGTCCGCCGGCATGCCGGTACCGGTATCCCGGATCTCCAGCACAACCCCGTCGCCGGCCGGCGCAGGTCCCGTCCTCACCGTGATCGTGCCACCGTCGGGCATGGCCTGGATTGAATTGATAACCATGTTCAGCAACACCTGGTATATCTGCTCTGAATCCATGATGATTTCAGGCAGGTCAGGATCAAGATCCAGCTCCATGACAACTGATTTTTTAACCAGCTCCGGCTGCATGAAGCGACTCAGCCGTTCCACCAGGTTGTTGAGCTGGGCCGGTTCCATTCTCGGGTCCTGCGGCCTGGCAAAATCAAGAAACTCGCGGACGATATTATCGAGGCGGACGGTCTCTTCCACTATGATGGCGGCAAGATGCTCGTTACCCGGCGCCACCCGGCTGATCCGGTTGCCCAGGATTTCAGCGGTTGAGCGGACAATACCCAGCGGATTCTTGATCTCGTGGGAAACCGCGGCCACCATTTTGCCCAGGTTGGCCAGGCGGTCGGCCTCGTACAGCTTTTCTTCGAGCATCTGCCGCTCCCGAGCCCGGGCCTCCATAATCCGGTTGGCCCGGACCACGATAAATGAAAGGACACCGAACAGGATGCCCATGATCGTCAGGGACAAGAGGATAATCCGACCCTGCAGGTCGGCAATCGCCTCCATGTCCCCGGAAAGATCGTTCACGATCTCGATAACCCCCATGATGCTGCCGCTCCGCTCACCGAGTTTTCGCTCCTGGCGAAACGGAATATAGGTCTTGAGTTTACAATACACCGGCGGGGTGCCGGGCAGCAGGTTAAAGAGCGAGCCGCTGGACTCGAGAACGGAATTGTTTTCTCCCCGCAGCGCCTTGAAATACTCAATTCCGCCCATGCCGGTCTTGCCCACCAGTTCCGGCTTGGTGGAATAGGAGATGATATTTTCCTCAGAGTCATAGATGGTCACCGAATCAATCCCCATGCCCCGGGTGATATTGTGGACAATGGCATCAAGACGCTCGAACTGGGCGTGGTTACTCAGGGCGATACGGCCGTAACTGATTACGGTCGGCAGGACAAAACGCAGGAATACCTGCCGGTTCAGGTTCTCGGCGAAAAGCTCGGAATAGGCCTCGCTGCGAGCGAGAAGGACATGCTTGGCATTGTTGGAAATGACCCAGGACAGGACAAAGGAGGCCAGGAGAATAACCCCCAGACTGGTAAAGGAAAAATACTTGACCAGCTTGAAAGGCTGCAGAGCGGCGCCTCTGTCCCGGGCCTTGATTTTTTTTCTCCTGCCGAAAAAATCAGGCAATCGTATCTTCATTGGTAACTGATCACAGGGTGTGGCACTCCGAGTCCCTTAGTTGTATCTAACCTGTAAGCCACCACAGGTGCCACAGATTTACGTAGTCGCTTTCGTTCGCAATAAGTCCCTCTATGCGGGCGGGAGCGACCGCGTGAAGATGGGGTGCCGGTGGCGGCTTACCTTCATCCTGGATCCGTGAGCGTTCGAGAACGGTGCAGATGCAGATAGCGAGCCTGCGAGACCTTCGAGGCGGCAACGATGTTGATTATCCTGGTGTGATATCAACGAGTTGTCAACGCAGCAGCTGCGCCGTTATCGGGCGCCCCGCAGGGCGGCGCGGTGAAGACCAGCAAATTCATTTTTTCAGCAATAATGCAATAAATTCCATGTATTGCCTGGAGTATAATCTCAAGCCGTCACGGATTCAGGTTCATTGCACACCCCGCAACGGCGGCATCTGCCTGGGTCGCAGGCCGTGGTCAACTGCCCGCGCGCGCTCTTGAGGTATTCGCGCCACAGGTACTCTTTGTGCAGACCGTGGTCAATGACATCCCAGCAGAACAGTTCATCTTCCTGGCGGGGCCGAACCGCGTATTCCCATGCGGTCAAACCGTGCGCCCGCATGGATCGTTTAAAGGAAAGGCCCCGGACGGCCATATCCAGCAACACCGGTGCCAGCCGCCGGTCACCCCGGGAGAAAACCGCCTGCTGCAGGACCACTTCCGGCCGGTCCACCTTCATCCTCAGGTTGGCGACACCTGCCAGTTTCCTGCGAAGATACCTGATTTTCCCCTTGAGCGCCATAACCGCTTCAACTTCGTCCCGGCAGGCGGCGGCCCTCGCCGCCGCCTGCCCGCCAAAGGAAGCATACTGAAACGGCGTCCAGGGTTTCGGCACAAAACTATTCACCGACAGGGTCATCCCGGTCACCCGGCCGCGTTTGCGGCCGATCGGCAGAATCCGTTCCCGCAGACGATGGATAAGCGTTATCAACTCGTCAAGGTCGGTCTCTGTTTCAGTGGGCAGACCGATCATCACGTAGAGCTTCAAATGGACAATCCCGGCCTCTGCCAGGGACTGCGCCGCAGCCAGCAGGTCTTTCTCGGTCAGCCCCTTGTTGATGACCCGCCGCAACCTCTCCGAGCAGCCGTCCGGGGCAATGGCGGCACTTTTCAGGTGCGACCCGGCCAGAAGCGAGAGCAGCCGGCCGGAAATACGATCTGCACGCAGGGAGGAAAAGGAGAGCGAACAGGACCGGTCCGCAAGATAGCCGGAAATACGATCCAGGACCTCGTGGTCCGCCATCTCCATGCCCAGCAGACCAACCCGGTCAAAGCCCTCCGGGCGCTGCCGCAGGCCGGCAAGAATGGCATCGGCACTCCAGAGACGCGGCGGCCGGTAAATGAAACCCGCAGCACAGAAACGGCAGCCACGGCTGCAGCCACGGCCCAGTTCCGTCATAAACATGCCGAGCTCGGCGGCCGGCGACAGCTGCCGGGAATGTGCGGCGACATCCATGTTCTCCTGCACGACCTTGCGGACCCTGGGGGGCAGACCGGGGGCCGGGCGGATTGACTCCACAATGCCCTGGTCTTTGTAGTGAAAGGAATAGAGGGCCGGGGCGTAACAACCGGCCAGGCTCGCCCCGGCTTCATGCAGCAAGTCAAGGCGGCCGGCGCCGGCGGCCAGGGATTTGCGGACCAGCTCAAGCAGGCCCGGCAACACGGGCTCGGCCTCACCGATCACCATGAGATCGGCAAAGGGGGCCAGCGGCTCGGGATTCATGAACACGGCCACGCCGCCCATGATGACCAGCGGCGAGCCGGCCTTGATGTCGGCCGCCCGTTCCTCTGCCAGCGGTTCTATCCCGCCGGCGGCCAGCATCGCGATCAGGCGGGGATAGTCATGTTCAAAACTGACGGAGGTCAGGACCAGGGGGAAATCGCCCAAGGGCCGGTTTGATTCCAGGGAACGTAGCGGTTCGTTGGCCAGGGGATAGACAAAACGCTCGCAGACAAGACCATCATGTTCGTTGAGCAGGCTGTACACCAGTTGGAAGCCGAGATTGGAAACGGCGACCGGATAGGTGTTGGGATAGATCAGGGCCGCCGCGAGCCGGCCCGTCCATTTTTTCCTGACCGTGCCGTGTTCCGTGGCAAGAAATGACAACAAGGGATTCAGATGGCACCGGCAGACGGCGTGCCGGTGCGGGCAGGAGTGAATAACAATACCGGGATCAAGAGACTAATTTGCTTTCTTGCGAATATAGGCCGGCTCTTCCCAGTCATCGCTTTCATGATCGTCAAAAATCGGTGGCGGCATGATGCGTGAACGCGGCACCGGGTTTGGCGGGGCGTTTCTCTCCGTCCGATTTTCCCCGGACTCCCTCGGCACTTTCGACTCCTGATGACGCGATAACTCTTTTTCCTGCCTTCTGTTCCGCGTCACCTCGATATGCGGGATGGTCTCGGTTTCCTCCATGCCGGCAATGCCGGTGGCGATGACGGTGACCCGCAACTCTTCGCCAAGGGACTCGTCAAAGAGGGCGCCGATGATAATATTGGCATCCTCGTGCGCCTTGTCCTGAATCAGGGCCGAGGCGTCCATGAATTCAACCATGGTCAGGCTGTCCTGGGTCGCGGAGATATTAATGAGAATACCCTTGGCGCCGTCAATGCCCACGTCTTCCAGCAACTGGTTATCGATGGCCCTTTTGGCCGCCTCGGTGGCCCGGTTTTCCCCGGCTGCGGCCCCGGAGCCCATAATGGCCGGTCCCACTTCTTTCATCACCGTTTTCAGATCGGCAAAATCAACATTAATATGGCCGGGCAGATTGATCAGGTCGGTTATCCCCTTGACGGCCTGCAGCAGAACATTGTCAACCATCTGCATCATGCTGACCAAGGTGGAGTTCTTCTGCATCAGGCCGAGGAGCCGGTCGTTGGGTACCGTGATGATGGTATCGGCATATTTTTTTAATTCCTCCCAGCCTTTCTCGGCATTGCGCATCCTGGTCCTGGCTTCAAAATAGAAAGGCTTGGTGACGACGGCCACGGTCAACGCCCCGGATTCCTTGCTCATTTTGGCGATAACCGGGGCGGCGCCGGTGCCGGTGCCGCCGCCGAGTCCGGCGGTAACGAAAACCATGTCCGCCCCCTGGAGCACCCCCTGGATATCCTCGTAACTTTCCTGGGCGGCGTCCTTGCCCTTTTCCGGGTCGGCGCCGGCCCCCATACCCTTGGTAATCCCGGGACCGAGTTGCAAGCGGATATCGGCGCGGGAACGCTCCAGCGCCTGCATATCGGTATTGGCGGCGATAAACTCAACCCCGCCCAGGCGGTTCTCCACCATGGTGTTAATTGCATTGCCACCGCTGCCGCCGACGCCGATCACCTTGATGATCGCCACAGATTCTTCCTCAACCATTCTGAACGCCATGGTTTCCCCCTCGAATTTCGGTATTCCCTGTTTACTCAATAATATACCATTAACGACACTGAGACCAAAGAAGATTCCTTGGCGATCAGACTATATTTTTCACCCATTTTGTCAGTTTTCCCATAACGCCTTTCGGCCCCCCGGCCTTGGAACGTATGGCCTGGCCGCCGTAAAGGAGCAGGCCGACCCCGGTGGTGCAGCGCGGTGAATCCACCTCCTCGACCAGGCCGCCGACCCCGTGCGGATAACCGATGCGGACCGGCATGTCAAAAACCTGCTCGGCCATCTCCACCATGTGGGCCAGCAGGGCCGTGCCGCCGGTAATCACGACCCCGGCATTCAGATGGCTGCGGTAACCGGAGGTGCTGATGTTCTTGTTCACCAGCTGCAGGATTTCCTCCATCCGCGCCTCCAGGATTTCCACCATGACCCGCTGCGAAACCTTGCGCGGTTTGCGGTCACCGACGGTCGGCACCTCGACCACCAGGTTTTCCTTGATCATCGAGGAAAGCGCGGCGCCATACATATACTTGAGTTCTTCCGCATCCTGCAGCGGGGTCCGCAGGCCGACCGACAGATCACTGGTCAGGCTGTTGCCGCCCAGGGCCAGCTCCCAGGTATGCTTGATGGTGCCGTTGCAGAAAATGGCCAGGTCCGTGGTACCGCCGCCGATATCCACCAGGGCCACGCCGAGTTCCATTTCGTCCCGGTTCAGCACGGTATGCGAAGAGGCCACCGATTCAAGGACAATCTCGGACACCTGCAAACCGGCACGGTTGCAGCTGGTGACCAGGTTGTGCAGCGCCGTGACATCCGCGGTGACGATATGCACATTGGTCACCAGCCGTACCCCGGTCATCCCCAGGGGATTCTGGATTCCGGTGTTGTCATCAACCATGTACTCCTGCGGCAGCACATGGATGATCTGCTGGTTGGCTGAAATCTTGACCGTCTGGGCGGCCTGGATGACTGCGTCAATGTCCTTCTGCTTGATTTCCTGGTTATTTATGGCAATAATACCTGGACTGTTGAACCCCTTGATATGATTACCGGCAATCCCGACAAACACCGTTTCGATAACACAGCCGGCCGATTCCTCGGCCTTGGTCACCGCCTCGCGGATGGACTTGACCGTGGACTCGATGTTGACGACAACGCCCTTCCGCATCCCGGAAGAAGCGGCAATCCCGACGCCGATGACATCGACGCGATCTGCAAAGACCTCGCCGATCACGGCGCATATCTTGGTCGTCCCGATATCGAGCCCCGCAACCAGGACACCATGCTCTCGAATTTCGTCGTTTTCTTCCATACTCATTTCTTCCCTTTCAAAGGACCCGAGCTGGCCACCAGGATCCTGTTTTCCGCATAATTCATGCGAATTTCAGTAATGTTCTTTACCCGGTTCTGCCGGTAAAGCCGGCCGAGGATCTTGACCAGCTGGTAGTAGCGGGTCCGGACCTGCCCTTTTCCCATGTAAATAGGGAAGGGATAATCGACCAGGTAGACGATCAAGCCGTCTTTGTCGCTGACATGGACCTCCGAGATGGACTGAACCGGCAGGATCTGGTTCCCCCGGGCGGCCAGCTGCAAAAGAGCCAGGGCCTGGCCCGCCAGGGAGTCCACCATGACCTGCCCGTCTTTCAGGCTCCCGGTAACGGACGTCCCGGTCAGGACCGGAAAATCGCAATCCCCTGACACGGCAAGGGGGGCAAAGACCCGGCCCTGCTCATCCACGTAAAAAAGGCGCTGCCGCCCTGCCGGCCCGAGATTGACCAGGGCCAGAGGCCGGTGTTCCTGAACGATGACCTCTACCGTTGACGGCCAATATCTCTTGATCCGGGCCGAGGCAATCCAGGACAACTTTTCAACCATCTTGGCGGCCCGGCCGGTATCCAGGGCCAGCAGGTTGATGCCCGGTTCGAGCCGGGCTGCATCAATAATCTGCTGATCCCTCGTTATTTTATTGCCCTTGATCGTCACCGTCGTCAGGCGGAAAATATCGGAGCAGGACACCATCTTATAGCTCAACCAGCCGCCGCCGGCGACCAGGAGTACCAGGAGAAGGCCGAACGTTGCCCGGCGCGACAGCTTTTTTAATTGCCATGAGCGCTGACGGGCGGCAACAGCGTGGGGCAGCCCCGGATGACGCCGGCGCAGCCTTGCCGGCAGGCCCCTGACCGCGGCGGTGAGCCAATGCGCCAATCGCCTGAACCCTCCCACTTTCTCCGGTACCCGCGGCCTGTACATACGGTTCCTTTCTCCTCGCTTCCGGACAGACACCAACTACAAAAGATGCACTTCCGGCTCCAGCATAATGCCGGAAGCACGAAACACCCTTTTCTGGATCTCGTTCATCAACTCGATGATCTCGTCTGCCGATGCCTGGCCGGTATTGACAATAAAATTAGCATGTTCAAATGACACCATGGCCCGTCCCGACCTGAAGCCCTTGAGACCGGCGGCCTCGATCAACCGGCCGGCCGAATCACCTGCGGGATTCCTGAAAAAAGAACCGGCCGAGGCCACACCGGCCGGCTGCTTTTCCCGGCGCCGGGCCAGGTATTCCCGGCCCCTTTCCTGAATTTCCCCGGGCTCACCCGGCTGCAGGACAAAACCGGCACCCGTAATTACCGTATCGTTCAGGACCGCCTGCCGGGGCCGCAGCCGCCGGTAGGAAAAGACGAGATCCGACCTCGGTACCCGGCGGCTCCGTCCCCCCCGATCGACAAACCCGACAAAATCCAGGCAGTCGCCGACGGCCCGGCCCCAGGCACCGGCATTCATGCACACGGCCCCGCCGACGCTCCCGGGAATACCGGCCATGAACTCCAGGCCGGCCAGGCCATGGCGGCCGCACCAGGCAACGAGCTTCGACATGGGGCAACCAGCACCGGCCTCGACCACCACCCCGGCCGCCGGGACCGAACCGCCGCTGTTCCTGGAAATGGCGCAAAAATCACCCTGCAGCACAATCAGCACTCCCCTGAACCCCTGGCCGGAAACCAGGATATTACTGCCCCGGCCAATCACTCGCCAGCGGACAGCATGGTCTTCGAGCCAGCGAATCAGCCGGCAAAGTTCCGCCCGGGTCCCGGCCTTGATCAAGGCCTCGGCCCGCCCCCCCGCCCGGAGAGTACAATAGCCGGCCATGTCCGCGTCCCAGTCGATCGCGCCGTTCCAGAACGCCGCCAGGGCCCGGCGCCGGGCCGTGGTCATGGGCGGCGTCAACTCTGTCTGTGCAGCAGAATTCATATAATAAACCTGAATCCGTGACGGCTTGAGGTAATATTTCATGCAACATATGAGATCTATTGCATTATTTACAAATTAACGTGTTTCCTGGTCTGCACCGCGCCGCCCTGCGGTCCGCCCGATAACGGATCCAGGATCAAAACTTATCGTTCCCCGGCATCCTCCGGGGTTTGCTCCTGCAGTAATTTCAGCAGGGCCTCCCCGGTCCGCACAATATTACCGGCCCCGAGGGTCAGGACCAGGTCGCCGGGACGAACCATCTTCGCCAGCTCGGCGGGCAGGCTTTCCAGGTCGGGCAGGTAATAGACTTCGCGCTGGCCATGCCGTTTCACGGCCCGGACGAGCGCTTCGCTGTTCACCCCTTCGATGGGTGCTTCACTGGCAGCGTAAATATCGCTCATGACCAGGACGTCGGCCCGGTGAAAGGCAATCTTGAACTCGTCAAACAGGGCCAGGGTTCGGGAGTAACGATGCGGCTGAAAAACGACAAGCAACCGCTTGCCGGGCCAGCCGTCCCGCACCGCGTCCAGGGTGACCCGGATCTCGGTGGGATGATGGCCGTAATCATCGACCACCAGGACCCCGGCGGCCTCGCCCTTGACATCCAGGCGCCGCTGCACGCCGCCGAAACTCTCAAGGGCGGCGGTAATGGTTGCAAAACCGATATCGAGCTCCAGCCCCAGGGCCACGGCGGCGAGGCTGTTATAGACGGAGTGGCGGCCGGGCATGGGCAACCGTATCCGCCCCAGTTCCTCCTTGCCCCGGTAAACCATGAACTCGGTCCGGTGCCCCGCCGCCCTGATATCCGCGGCGTGGAGATCGGCCTGTTCGGTCAGGCCGTAGGTTATTTTACGCCGGTGGATAAGGGGCAGCAACTCGGCGATATTGGGATCGTCAAGGCAGAGGATAATGGCACCGTAAAACGGCAGCCGGTCAATAAACCGGAGAAAAAACTCTTTGATATGATCCAGGTCCCGGTAGTAATCAAGGTGTTCCATATCAATATTGGTCACCACCTCGATCACCGGTGACAGCTTTAAAAATGAACCGTCGCTCTCGTCGGCCTCGGCAACGAGGAACTCGCCCTCGCCCAGCTTGGCATTGCCGCCGAGACTGTCGACCTTGCCGCCGACCACGATGGTCGGGTCCAGGCCGGCCTGCTGGAGCAGCCAGGAAACCAGCGAGGTGGTCGTGGTCTTGCCGTGGCTGCCGGCCACGGCAATGCCGAACTTTTTGAGCCGCATGAGTTCGGCCAGCATCTCGGCCCGCTGGATCACCGGAATCCGCTGTTCCGTGGCGTTCGCCACCTCGGGATTCGCGGCGTCAATGGCGGAAGAGGTCACGACCACGTCCGCCCCGTCGACCCAACGCTCCTGGTGACCGAAATGAATCGTCGCCCCCAGCCTCTCGAGCCGGCGGGTAATACCGGAACTCCGCAGGTCCGAACCACTGACCTGGTATCCCAGGTTCAGCAGCAGTTCGGCAATCCCGCTCATGCCGATACCGCCGATGCCGACAAAATGTATTTTCTTGGTTTTTTTATACATACCGACAATTATGAAGCAGCGTAACGCCGCGTCTCTTCAATCAGGCGCAAACATTCGGCGACGATGATCCCGGTCGCCCCGGGCCGGCCCATGTTCTTCATTTTCTCTCCCATTGTATGGAACTCCTCCGGATCATGCAACAGGGACGTGATTTCCCGGGCAAGTTTTTCGCCGCTGAGTTCATGCTCGAGGAGCATGCGAGCGCCGCCGCCGGCCTGGTAATAGAGTGCATTGGTTTTCTGATGGTCATCCGCCGCATAGGGATAGGGTATCAGCAGGGCCGGCAGCCCCATGACCGCGAGTTCCGCCAGGGTCGTCGCCCCGGCCCGGGAAATAACCAGGTCGGCCCGGCGGTAGAGACCGGCCATGTCCTGGAAAAAAGCATTGACCTCCGCCCTGATGCCCAGTTGCGCATAGCGCGACTTCACCTCGTCCAGGTCCGCCCTGCCCGTCTGGTGGATGCAGTACCAGTTCCTGTCCCCCTGGCTGCCAAGCTGTTGCATGGCCTCCATGACCAGCGTATTGACCCGGTGCGCCCCCTGGCTGCCGCCCAGGATCAACAAGGTCGTTTGTTGCGGCTCTCCGGCCGGCCTGGCCGCGGCCGCAGCTATAATTTCCCGGCGCACCGGATTACCGGTAAGCACTGTTTTTTTCTCCGGAAACGGATAGCTGCATGGCATTGAAAGAAAAATCCTCCTGGCGATCCTGGCAAGCATCCTGTTGGCAAGCCCGGGGACCGAATTCTGCTCATGGATACAGACCGGGACCCCCTGCAGCCGCGCCGCCGCCAGGACCGGGCCGGTGACATAACCGCCGACGCCGAAAACCAGGTCCGGTTTAAAACGTTGCAGGATCTTCCGGGCCTCGAGAACCGCCCGGGGCAGCTGCATGACGCTTTGCAGCCGGTGCAGCGTTCCCATGCCCTTGAGTCCCAGGCAGCGGATGGAATCAAGCTCAAAATCATAGCCGGCCAGCGCCTGTTGATCGAGCTGCCGCCGGGTGCCGATAAAAAGAACCCGGCAGTCAGCCAGCCGCTCCTGCATGGCCGTAGCCAGGGCGATGCCGGGGAAAAGATGGCCGCCGGTACCGCCGCCGGTTACGATAATGTGCATACTTTAGCCGGCACCGGCGGCGCTTCCCGGACGAACCGTTTCCCGGCCGCCCGCCGGCGGCCGAAGCGGTCAATCCTCAACATCATTTTCTGAAAGCACTCCGGACAGTAGACGTGCGTAACCGGTTCATCATTCAGGGGCAGACGCCCCCCGAACCATCTACCGTCCAGCCTGGTTCTTTTGCACTCGCAACAAACGCTGATCATAATCTCTCTCCTGAACCCGTGACGGCTTGTGGTGAGATTCCATGCAACATGTGGAATTTATTGTATTATATTAAAATAAACGCATTTTCCAGTCCTTACCGCGCCGCCCTGCGGGGCGCCCGAGAACGGCGCATCTGCTGCGTTGGCAACTCGTTGATATCACACTAGGATAATCAACCTCGTTGCCGCCTTGCATCTGCACCGTTCTCGAACACTCACGGATTCAGGTATCTCCTGAAGCAGCCATGAGTGTCTGACGCAGGCCGGTCACGGCTTGTTGAAAAAGCCGGCCCCGCTCGGCGTAACCGGTGAACATATCAAAGCTGGCGCAGCCCGGCGACAGCAACACGGTATCTCCCGGCCTGGCCGCCGCCGCGGCCCGCCTGACGGCATCCTCCATACCGGCGGCCCGGCTCACCGGGACCAGCGAACCAAGCGCTGCGGCCATGGCATCGGCGGCTTCACCGATCAGGACGAGCCGCCTGACATGCCGCTCGACCGAGGGCCGCAGGAGGGTAAAATCACTGCCCTTGTCCCGGCCGCCGCCGATCAGGACCACCGGCCCCCGGCAACTGGCGAGCGCCGCGGCCACGGCGCCGGTATTCGTCCCCTTGGAATCATCCACAAAGAGGACCCCGTCAATCTCGGCGACCACGGCCATGCGGTGACCGGGGAGCGTGTAGCCGGCCAGCCCGGTTCGGCAGCTCCCGGGCCGACAGCCCAGCGACCGGGCGGCCAGGATGGCGGCAGCGGCGTTCAACCGGTTCACTGCCGAGTCCAGCCCGGTTTCCTGCAGGTCATAGGTCTCGTTCACCTTTTTACCGGCCAAAGAACCGGCCAGGGACACCCCGCTCTCAGTGACCCGGGCCTCGGCCCGGGGCGACCGGCCAAAACGAAGCACCGTCCCCGCAAGGGTCGAGGCCGCCGCCATGACCAGGGGATCGTCGGCGCCGACAATGGCGATGTCCCCTCGCCCCTGGTTGGCAAAGATCCGGCCCTTGGCCGCCCCGTAGCGCTCCATGGAGCCATGCCGGTCAAGATGATCCGGGGACAGGTTCAAAAACAGGGCCACGTCCGGCCGGAACTCCCCGGACAACTCCAACTGAAAACTGCTGAGCTCGAGAACCACCACCTCGGCGTCCTGCGGCCCCTGCAGATAATTCAACAGCGGGGTGCCGATATTCCCCCCCACGAAGACCCGGCGGCCGCCGGCCCGTAAAAGATCACCAAGCAGCGAAGTCACCGTGGTCTTGCCGTTGCTGCCGGTCACCCCGACAACCGGCACCCGGATCCTGCCGGCGACCAGGGCCAGTTCGCCGGCAATGGCGGCCCCCTGTACCGCGGCATACTTGAGAACCGGAAGATCCAGGGGCACGCCGGGACTTGGGACCACCAGCTCGGCGCCGGCGAAAAACCCGGTGGTGTGACCGCCACTCTCCAGGGCCACGCCGAGGCGCCGCAACAGGGCCAGGTCACTTTCGGCAATCCCGGTTTCGGGCCGCGACTCGGAGACCGAGACTCTGGCCCCCAGGCCGTGCAGAAAGCGGACTGCCGCCAGGCCCGAGGCGCCGAGGCCGACAACGACGGCCCGCATATCTTTTGCCGGTTGCATAAATCTACCGCAGTTTCAGGGTTGCCAGGGCCACGAGGCCGAGAACCACGGAGACGATCCAGAAACGGACCACCACCTTGGGTTCCTGCCAGCCCTTTTCCTCAAAATGATGATGAAAGGGGGCCATGAGAAAAATCCGTTTCCCGCCTGACATCTTGAAATAGCCTACCTGCAGAATCACGGACAGGGCCTCCATGACAAAGATGCCGCCGACAATGGCCAGGAGGACCTCCTGTTTGATAATGATCGAGACCGCTCCCAGGGTCCCGCCCAGCGCCAGCGACCCGACATCACCCATGAAGATCTGGGCCGGGTAGGTGTTGAACCAGAGGAAGCCGAGGCAGGCCCCGACCATGGCGCCGCAGAGGACGGCGACCTCGCCGGCCCCCGGCACAAAGGGAATCTCCAGGTACCGGGCGACAATGGCGTGCCCGGCCACGTAAGAAAAAATGACATACACGGAGCCGCTGATGACCAGCGGCCCGGCCGCCAGGCCGTCCAGGCCGTCGGTCAGGTTGACCGCGTTGGATGCCCCGACGATAACCACGACGGCAAAGGGGATATACCACCAGCCGAGATCCGGGTGGAAGGACTTGAAAAAGGGCAGACTGAGGCGGCCGTTGTACTCGGGATGAACCAGGAGATACATGCCGACCGAGGCGGCGCCGAGTACCTGGAGAACGAGCTTGGCCCGGGCCGAAAGACCCTTGCTGTCCTTTTTCCTGACCTTCTTCAGGTCGTCGATGGAACCGATCAAGCCGAAAAACAGGGTGATCCCCATAACCAGCCAGACCAGGCCGTTCCGCAAATCCGCCCACAGCAGGGTGGAGATCATCATGGCGGCCAGGATCAACACCCCGCCCATGGTCGGGACTCCCTGTTTGCTCAAGTGAGACTGCGGCCCGTCATCCCTGACCACCTGCCCTATCTGCCGGCGTTGCAACAGGCGGATAAAACCCGGCCCGAACATGACCATGATCAGAAAGGCCGTCACGGCCCCGCCAATGGTCCGGAAGGTGATATAGCGGAAGACATTGAAGCCGCTGAATTCAGTATGAAGCGAATAAAGCAGGTGATAGAGCATATCCGTCTAATCGTTAGATTTATCTGTAAGCAATAATTCCAGTGACTGCAACATCAGCTCCATGCGCATGGAGCGTGATCCCTTGACGAGCAGCCAGTCGCCGCTCCGCATTCGTTCTTCAGTCATAAGACCGGCAAACCAGGCGGCCATGGCGTCGGTATCGGCGCAGACCATAACTCCGGAAGGAGCCAGACCCGATTTTTCGGCCGCCCGGGCTGTTTCTTCGGCATACTGCCCGGTAACCGCCAGGAAGTCATAGCCCAGTTCGGCAACCAGCCGGCCGATGCGCCGATGCGCGGCCGCCGCGCCCGCGCCCAGTTCCAGCATATCACCCAGGGCCGCCGCCCGCCGGCACCGGTCACCAAAGGTCCTGACCGTATTGAGCGCCGCCGCCATGGAAGCGGGATTGGCGTTATACGAATCATCGACCACCTGGAGGCCGCGGGGCAGACGGCGCAACCGCAGCCGCTTGTCTCCCGACCGGTATCGCCCGAGGCCCCGGACAATGGCGTCCGGCCCGACCCCGGCGGCCAGGGCAATGGCCGCCGCCGCCGCGCAGTTGCCGACATTATGCAGTCCCACGGCCGGAACGGTGAGCCGCTGTTGCCAGTCATTGATCTGCAGGGTGAAGCGCATTCCGGCAACGCCGAGGCTCCGGACCCGGGTGACCCGCACCTCGGGGTGATAACGTCTGCCCGGCCGGCTGACGGCAAAACCGATCCGGCGGCCGCCGCTCCGCCGGGCCAGACGCCGGATCAGCGGATCGTCATAGTTGATGACCCGCACGGCGTCGTCGCGCATGGCGGCAAAGAGTTCACCCTTGGCCGCGGCCACCCCGTCGATCGTCCCCAGTCCCTCAAGGTGGGCGGCCTGGACATTGGTAATGCAGCCGATATCAGGATCGGCGATCCCGGCCAGCCGCTTGATCTCGCCCGGCCGGTTCATGCCCATCTCCAGCACCGCGACCCGGTGTTCGGCCTTGAGCCGCAACAGGGAAAGAGGCAGGCCGATGAGGTTGTTCAGGTTGCCCT
>UOEY01000035.1_pt1 | contig 18736 bp, 13 predicted proteins | sample 1989501 | NCBI WGS metagenome assembly UOEY01 (sample SAMEA4712198, study PRJEB27164) | hydrothermal vent metagenome | biome: marine basaltic hydrothermal vent biome; feature: marine hydrothermal vent; material: mineral | place: Pacific Ocean | collected 2011-06-14/2011-07-23 | depth 1691 m | reverse complement strand
ATACGAATGATGTCCGCTTTCTTGTTCACCACGTGATCGATGAAGCCGGGGTCCTGGTGGCTGAAACCGTTATGGTCCTGCCGCCAGACATGCGAGGTCAGCAGGTAGTTCAGTGAGGCGATGGGACGCCGCCACGGGATGTCGCGGGTGACCTTTAACCACTTGGCGTGCTGGTTGAACATCGAATCAACAATGTGGATAAACGCCTCGTAACAGGAAAACAGACCGTGACGGCCCGTGAGGAGATAGCCTTCCAGCCATCCCTGGCAGAGATGTTCACTCAGCACCTCCATCACCCGGCCGTCGGCTGAAATATGGTCGTCGGTTGGCAAAATCTCGGCGGTTGAGACTCGCTCGGTGATGTCGAAAAGATGGGTCAGGCGGTTCGAGGCCGTCTCGTCCGGCCCGACAACCCGGAAATTGCGATTTTCCCAGTTGAGTTTCATCACGTCCCGCACAAACGCCCCCATGATTCTGGTCGCCTCGGCCAGCACCCGCCCCGGCTGCGGCACGGCCACGGCATGGTCCCGGAAATCAGGCATCCGCAAATCATGGAGAAGAAGTCCGCCGTTGGCATGGGGATTGGCGCCCATGCGCCGCTCACCCTCGGGCGCCAGCGCGGCCAGCTCGGCAATAAGCCTGCCGTTGTCGTCGAAAAGCTCTTCGGGCCGGTAGCTCTGCAGCCATTGCTCCAACATTTTCAGATGTTCGGGCTTGGTCGCCAGCTCGGCCAGCGGGACCTGGTGGGCGCGCCAGGTCCCTTCCACGGGCAGGCCGTCGACCTCCTTGGGACCGGTCCAACCCTTGGGAGTGCGGAAAATAATCATCGGCCAGGCCGGCCGTTTGCTGAAGCCGTGGGTACGCGCCTCGTCCTGGATCTGCCTGATCTCGGCGACGACCGTGTCGAGCGTTGCCGCCAGGTGCTGGTGAACCTCGACGGGATCGCTGCCCTCGACGAAACAGGGCCGGTAGCCGTAGCCGCGGAAGAGCTGGTCCAGTTCCTCGTGACTGATGCGCGCCAGAACCGTGGGATTGGCGATCTTGTAGCCGTTCAGATGCAGGATCGGCAGGACAGCGCCGTCGCGGACGGGATTCAGAAATTTGTTCGAGTGCCAACTGGTGGCCAGGGCGCCGGTTTCCGCCTCACCGTCTCCCACCACGCAGGCAACCAGCAGGTCGGGATTATCAAAGGCGGCGCCATACGCATGCGCCAGCGAATAGCCGAGTTCGCCGCCTTCGTTAATGGAACCCGGCGTTTCCGGGGCCGCGTGACTGGGAATGCCGCCGGGAAAAGAAAACTGTTTAAACAGTCTTCTCATCCCCTCGGCATCCTTGGAGATGTTGGGATATATTTCACTGTAGGTCCCCTCCAGGTAGGTATTGGCGACCAGCCCCGGCCCCCCGTGTCCAGGCCCGGCAATATAAATCATGTTCAGATCATATTTCCGGATCAGGCGGTTAAGATGGACATAGATAAAGTTAAGACCCGGCGTCGTTCCCCAGTGTCCGAGCAAGCGCGGCTTGATGTGCTCCAGTTGCAACGGTTTCTTTAACAGGGGATTATCGTAAAGATAAATTTGACCGATGGAGAGATAGTTTGCCGCCCGCCAATATGCATTCATTACCGCAACTTCTTTTTTGCTCAGTGTCTTGGTCTTGGTCATGATCTGATCCTCCCTGTCCGGTGGTCGAACCGGATCTGCTTTTTATCTACCCTGAATCCGTGACGTCTTGAGATAACACTCCATCCAAGAGATGGAATTTATTGTACTATTTTTCAATAAACTCTTTTTATTGCCTTCACCGCGCCGCCCTGCGGTCCGCCCGATAACGGCACATCTGCTGCGTTGGCAACAAAGTTGATATCACACCAGGATAATCAACATCGTTGCCGCCTCGAAGGTCTCGCAGGCTCGCTATCTGCATCTGCACCGTTCTCGAACGCTCACGGATTCAGGTCTACTTCTGCCAGAGAATAAAGTTGGCCTCCAAGGGAATGTGTGCAGCGCCATGGGCGGGAATAACCCGGGGCGTATAATCACTCGCCGGTCTGCCCGCCGGCACCGTCGCATGATATTGATAACCGGCTTTGGCGCCGGCAAGCGAATCGCCGCGATCCATGGCCATCAGTACGGGACGGCGGTCCCGGCCCTGAGGTTCGGCATACAACTCGACCCGGACCGCCGCCGGATCCAGGTCGCCCAGGTAAACATCAACCAGAAACAGATCACCGGCACCGGACTCCCGCACCCGGAATTCCCCGAAATGGATATGCCGCCAGTTGTCAGCCAGCAGATCATGCCATTTTTCCAGGCTGACCGCCAGGCTGGCATTGTTTGCCGCCCGCTGCCGGTATGCCGCCGCGGTTGATATATAGTAGTTGTCGGTGTACTCTCTCGCCATCCGGTTACAGGAAAACTGCGACGTCAACAGTGCCATGCTCTGCCGCATTCGTCCCACCCACGCAGTAGGAATCCCCCGTTCATCCCGGGTGTAGAAATCAGGAATCACTTCCTGCTCCAAAAGAGTGTACAGGGCCTCCGCCTCCACCCCGTCCCAGACGGCATCGTGATCATGCTCCTGCCCATCGCCGATGGCCCAGCCGACTTCAGGCTTGTACGCCTCGGCCCACCAACCATCCAGTTCTGAAAGGTTCAAGCCGCCGTTGACCAGAACCTTCATGCCGCTCGTGCCGCAGGCCTCCCATGGACGACGAGGGGTATTTAACCACAGATCCACCCCCTGGACCAGATCGGCGGCCAGGGCCATATCGTAATCATCGACAAAAAAACCATGTCCCCGCACATCCGGCTGGCGCAGAAAATTACTCCACTGCCGGACCATTTCCTTGCCCTCCTCGTCAGACGGGTGCGCCTTGCCGGCAATGATAAGCTGGACGGGGCGGCGCGGATTCAGGAGCAGGCACTTCAGCCGCGCGGGATCGGCCAAGAGCAGGGTTGACCGTTTGTAAGTCGCGAAGCGGCGGGCAAAGCCAATGGTCAGAACATTCGGATCTAGCATCAGGACATAGTGTTTTATCCATTCCCTGTCCCGACCGGCAATCGCCCCCTGGCGCACAAGACGTCGCTGCACCTTTTCGATCAGCCCCTGTCGGGATTGACTGCGCATGGTCCACAGGTCTTCATCACAGACGTTCTGCAAGGCCTGTTCATTTCCCTCCATGTCGCCAAGCCAGCGGGGCTTCCCGCACTCTCGAGTCCAGAGGGCATCAGCTGCGGCGGAATCCCAGGAAGGAACATGAACACCGTTGGTAACATGGCCGATGGGAATTTCACTGGCCGGCCACCGGGGGAACAAGTCCCGGAAGATGCGGCGGCTGACATCGCCATGCAGGCGGCTGACACCGTTCACTTTCCCGCAGCCGCGGATGGCGAGATAAGCCATGTTGAAGAGATCCTGATCACTGTTTCCGTCAATGCGGCCAAGGCCGAAAAAGTCCTCCATGCCCAGCCCCAGGCTGTCGGCATAGTTCGTAAAGTATTGAATCATCAGTTCCTGCGGGAAATGATCAAAGCCTGCCGCCACCGGGGTATGAGTGGTGAAAATGTTCCCGGCCCGGGTACAGCGCAGGGCGACCGGGAACGTTTGTTTTTCCCGTTCCATGAAAGAACGGACTCGCTCCAGAACGGCGAAGGCGGCATGCCCTTCATTCAGATGGCACACGGGACAGTCAATATCAAGGGCCTGCAACAGGCGCCAGCCGCCGATACCCAGGGCGATTTCCTGCTGCAGGCGCATCTCGACGCCACCGCCATAGAGTTCACCGGTAATGGAGCGATCGCCCGGGGCATTCAACAGGTCATTGCTGTCCAGCAGGTAGAGGGAGACCCGGCCCACCTGGGCCTGCCAGCCGCGCAGGTGAAGCGTCCGGCCGGGCAGCTCGACACTGACCCGCAGCCACTCACCATCGGGGCCTTGCAGCGGCAGCACCGGCAGCATGGTTGGATTATTGTAGGGGAAAAAGGCCAGCTGGTCACCATTGCAGTCAATTGCCTGGTGAAAATAACCCTGCTGATACAAAAGGCCGATGCCGACCACGGGGATCCCCAGGTCGCTGGCGGTCTTCAGAAAGTCGCCGGCCAGGATGCCCAGGCCGCCGGAATAAATAGGCAGGGCCTCACTCAAACCGAATTCCATGCTGAAGTAGGCAACGGCCCCCAACGAGGAGTCCTTGTATGTTTCGCCGAACCAGGCCGGGCGCTTCATGCAGGTCTCCCGATAGGTGAGCTGGCGCTGCAATTCCTCGAGAAAAGAAGCATCTGCCGCCAGGGTCTCCAGGCGCTTTCTGGAAATGGTTTCCAGAATCAGCCAGGGATCGCCGGTATCCTGCCACAACTCCGGGTCAACCATCTGCCAGAGATCATCGGCGCTGTGATTCCAATTCCAGCGCAGATCAAGGGCCAGACTCGTCAAACCCTTGAGAGGTGCCGGTAAAGACCGGGGGAGATATCGTTCCGGATTCATAACCTGCCTCCTGAATAGAAAAGAATACTGCTAAAATTTGAACTGTGGCGCCCAGACGGGAATGGTCTTTTCGCCCGATCTTCCGAGGGCTCGCTGAACTCGAACAAAAAACCTCGTTTCCGGAACTCCGGAAGAGAAGGCCTCCTCTTATCCGTTACCTTTTCATTGTATATTGTCAAGGCATATAGGACAAGTTCCCGCCCCGCCAATTTTTCGAATTTTCCTGCCGGGAGAACAATGGCCGGACCTGACAAAACGGATTGAGGATATTCTCGGAGGCCAACAGGGGCTAAGGTGATATTCCCGGAATTATTTTTTGAGCATAACGCCGGGATCGGGCAAAAAAACCGTCTCGGGATGACCACTAACAGGCCAGAAGCAGCTCGGTCAATTCCTTGATCTGGTCGCGGTATCCCGCGGCCTCTTCAAAGGCCAGCTCGGCGGCGGCCGCGTGCATTTTTGTCTCCAACAGGCTGATTTCGCGGCGCAGATCATCGACGCCGTGATAGACGACCTCCGGTTCCGCAACCTGCCGCCCCGCCTCTCTGCCGCCCGTTGCATACCCTGCCCCGGTGGACCGGAGATGCTGCATCAGGGAATCCTTGACCGTTGAACGAATGGTTGTCGGCACGATACCATGTTTTTCGTTAAATTCCGCCTGTAATTGCCGCCGCCGGCCGGTCTCGTCAATGGTGTATTGCATGGAGCGGGTGATCCGGTCCGCATAGAGGATGACGGTACCCCGGGCGTTTCGGGACGCCCGGCCGCAGGTCTGCACCAGGGAACGCGCTGAACGGAGGAAGCCTTCCTTGTCGGCGTCGAGGATAGCCACCAGCGATACCTCGGGGATATCAAGGCCCTCGCGCAGGAGGTTGATGCCGATGAGGACATTGTACTCGCCGTTACGCAGGTCCCGGATCAGTTCGACCCGCGCCAGGGTATCGATATCCGAATGGAGGTACCTGACCTCGACCCCGACATTTTCATAGTACTCGGTCAGGTCTTCGGCCATCCGCTTGGTCAGGGTGGTGACCAGCACGGCCTCGTGACGTTCGCTGCGCTGCCGGATTTCCTCCAGCAGGTCGTCAACCTGGGTCGCGGCCGGCCGCACCTCGATTTCGGGATCAAGCAGGCCGGTGGGCCGGATGAGCTGTTCCACGACCCGGCCGTCGGCCCGTTGCAGCTCATAATCTCCGGGCGTGGCAGAGACATAGACCACCTGGTTGACCCGCTCCTCGAACTCGTCAAAACGAAGGGGCCGGTTATCAAGGGCAGAGGGCAGACGAAAACCGAAATTCACCAGGGTCGTTTTGCGGGAGCGGTCGCCGTTGAACATGCCACCGATCTGCGGTACCGCGATATGGGACTCGTCAATGAACATCAGGAAGTCATCGGGAAAATAATCGAGCAGGTTGGGCGGCGGCGCTCCCGGCTCCTTGCCGGTCAGGTGGCGGCTGTAATTTTCAATCCCGTTGCAGTAGCCCAGTTCCTCGATCATCTCCAGGTCAAACATGGTGCGCTGTTCCAGGCGCTGGCATTCCAGCAGCCGGTTTTCGGCCTGCAGTTCGGCCAACCGCCCGCGCAACTCGTCCTTGATCGTATGCATGGCCCGCTGCAGCCGGTCCCGGCTGGTGACGAAATGGCTGCCCGGAAACACGGTCAACTCCTCCATCTCCCTGATCACCACGCCGCGGAGGGGATCGATAATGGCAACGGCCTCCACCGTATCGCCAAAAAACTCGACCCGGATCGCATAATCATCTTCATGGACGGGAAAGATCTCGATGACGTCGCCCCGGACCCTGAAAGTCCCCCGGTGGAACGAGACCTCGTTGCGCTCGTAGAGCATGACAACCAGACGGCGCTGCATCTCCTCCATGGGATAGTCCACGCCCACCTGTAGGAAGAGATGCATATTGCGATACTCGTCCGGCGAGCCGAGGCCGTAAATGCAGGAGACCGAGGCCACGATCAGGACGTCCTGCCTGGTCAGCAGCGAAATGGTGGCCGAATGCCGCATCTTATCGATGGCATCGTTGATGGACGAGTCCTTTTCGATATAGGTGTCGGACTGGGGAATATAGGCCTCGGGCTGGTAGTAATCGTAGTAGCTGACAAAATATTCCACCGCGTTGCCGGGAAAAAGTTCGCGGAACTCGGCAAACAACTGGGCCGCCAGGGTCTTGTTGGGAGCCAGCACCAGGGTCGGCCGCTGGACCCGTTCGATGACCTTGGCCATGGTAAAGGTCTTGCCGGAGCCGGTAACGCCCAGCAGCACCTGGTCGCGCACCCCGGCCTCGATGCCGCCGGCCAGCAGATCAATGGCCCGGGGCTGGTCACCGGCCGGGGAGAATGGGGAGACGAGTCGAAAAGGATGATCCATAGGCAGACTCAGGTGGTGTTGACCAGCCGCTCGATCTCCCGGAAGGCGATGCATCCTTCACGGATACGGCGAATCCCCTGCCGGGTCACGGCGATCAGCGTTGACCCGGCGCGGCCCGGGGTGGCGCCGCCGTCGAGGACCAGGTCAACCTCGGTCCCGAACAGGCGCCGGACCTCCTCGCCGGTGACCGCTGCCGCTTCACCTGAACGGTTGGCGCTGGTCGCGGTAAGCGGTGAGCCGAAGGCCCGGACCAGGCCGGTTGCCAGGGGATGCGGCGACTGCCGGACTCCCACGCTCGCGGTGCCACCGGTCAGCAGGGCCGGCAATTCAGGGCGGGCTGGAAAGACCAGGGTCAGCGGCCCGGGCCAGAAACGATCCATGAGCGGCCCGGCGATATCGGGAATCTCCGCGGCCAGGAGACCGAGCTGCTCCCGCTCGGCCAGCAGCACGAGAACCGGCTTGAGCCGCATCCTTTTCTTGACCGTGAACAGCCGCTCCAGGGCCTGCTCGTTAAACGGATCAACCGCAAGACCGTAATAGGTCTCGGTGGGAAAGGCGACCAGGCCGCCGTCTCTCAAGACGGCAGCGGCCTCGACAATCTCCTGCCGTTGTCGCGCCGACAGGGTCACTTGCCGAGATCGTCATTCATCTTGGCAACCTGCCCGGCCATCTTCCGCCGGAATTCGCCGAGTCCGGCCTTGATCCCGGCATCGGAGAGACCGAGTATCCTGGCGGCAAGCACGGCCGCATTTTTCGCCCCCGGCGCGCCGATACCCATGGTGGCGACCGGGATCCCCGGCGGCATCTGCACCGTGGACAACAGGGCGTCAAGGCCGTTCAGGGGTGAGGCGTCAATGGGCACGCCGATGACCGGCAGGAGGGTCTGGGCCGCAATCACCCCGGCCAGATGGGCCGCCATGCCTGCCCCCGCAATAATAACCCGCAGGCCGCGGCCGGCGGCGGTCCTGGCATACTCCGCTGTCTGTTCCGGCGTACGGTGCGCCGACGAAACGATCATCTCGTGCCTGATACCCAGGGACTGCAGAAAATCGGCCGCAGCCTGCATCACCGGGAGATCCGAGCCGCTGCCCATGACGATACCGACAACCGGGGCCTCGCGGTTCTCCAGCCGTTTCAGGGCCCGGTGGCCGATGTCGGTGCGATAGGTACAGCCGTCCCAGCGGATTACCCCGACCGCCTCGTAGGCCCTGGCGATAGCCGCACCGATATCAGCGCCGATGGCGGTCACCCCGAGGACCCGGCCGCCGGCCGTAACAATGCGGCGGTTTTTGACGGCGGTGCCGGCGTGGAACACCACCACGTCCTTCATCTTCCCGGCCTTGACGAGGCCGGTGATGGGCTTGCCTGTATCGTACTTGGCCGGATAGCCCCGGGAGGCCATAACGACGCAAACCGTGGGCCGGGGATCGATATCCAGCTCAATGGTCTCGAGCCGTCCTTCAATGACAGCCTCCATGACATCGACCAGGTCGGACCGCAGACGCATGAGCAGGGGCTGACACTCGGGATCACCGAAACGGCAGTTGAACTCCAGGACACTCAGGCGCTCTCCGTCGATCATCATGCCGGCGTAAAGCATGCCCTTGTAGTGCCGCCCCTCTGCCGCCATCCCCCGGATCGTGGGCAGCATCACCTCGTCCATGATCCGCCGGGAGAGCGCCTCTGTAAGCACCGGGGCCGGGGAATAGGCCCCCATACCGCCGGTATTGGGCCCCTTGTCGCCGTCGAAAATCGCCTTGTGATCCTGCGATGAAGGCAAAGGCAGCACCGTGGTGCCATCGGTAAAGGCGATAAACGAGACCTCCTCGCCCTGCAGGAACTCTTCCACCACAACCTTGTTACCGGCCGGGCCGAAGGCCTTGTCTTTCATAATCAGATCAACGGCCTTCTTCGCCTCGGCCGTAGTCCGGGCGAGAATCACCCCCTTGCCGGCGGCCAGCCCGTCCGCCTTGACCACACAGGGAGCACCGATGGAATCAATATATTTTTTAGCGGCTCCCCGCTTGGTAAACACCTGGTACGCAGCGCTTGGAATGGAATACTTTTTCAGAAAATCCTTGGTAAAGACCTTGCTCCTTTCCAGTTCGGCGGCAGCGGCAGAGGGCCCGAAAATGCGCAGCCCCTTTTTTTCAAAAACATCAACAATCCCCCGGGTCAGAGGATCTTCCGGGCCGACAACGGTCAGATCTATATTTTCTGCCACGGCAAACGCAGCCAGTTCCTCGATATCCCCGGCAGCGAGGTCGACACAGCTCGCCAGTTTTCTTATGCCGGCATTGCCCGGAGCACAATAAATCGCGGTGACCCGGGGACTCTGCCGCAGCTTCCACACCAGGGCATGCTCACGACCACCTGAACCAATGACCAAAATTCTCATATTATTCTCCATCATAAAAGACGAACTCGTGAAAAAAGCACCGGGAACACGCCGGACGAGTCTATCAACTACATCTTTTTTCACAATATCTTAAGGACCGCTCATCACTCCGACATCATAAATCGAACAGCGATCCATTTTGCTTGACACGATATATACAATTCTGTTATTCATATTAATGAATAATCATTCAGTAATCATGATCCTAGAATCCTCTTCAAGAATACTTCGATGAAGTCAGCAGATAAACATAATAAAATTATTCGCGCCGCCACCAAAGTTTTTGCCAAAAAAGGATTTTTTAATGCCAGGATCTCGGATATCGCCAAGGAGGCGAAGGTAGCCGACGGCACTATCTATCTCTATTTCAACAACAAATTTGACATTCTCCTTACTGTCTTTGAACAGGAAATAGGCAAATTGGTTGATCAGATCAAGGCCTTGCTCGCCGAAGAAGATGATCCCCGTCGCATGATTGAAATTTTTATTGCCAAGCACCTTCAGGAGATGAAAAAAAATAAGAACCTGGCAGAGGTGATCCAGATTGAACTCCGGCAGACCAACAAACTGGTCAGGGACTACCGTAACAACAGATTCAGCGAATACATAAACATCATCTCGACCATCATCAAACAGGGACAGGACAAAAACGTCTTTCGCCAGGACATCCTGCCCGGCATTGCTAAACGGGCCATCTTCGGAGCGCTTGATGAAATCGCCAGGATCTGGAACCTGGACCTTGTCTCCGAATACTCCATGGACGAAACGGTGCAACAGGTCATCAACATCTTCCTGCTTGGCATCCTGAACGAGCCCGGCCGTCAATACCGCCTGAAAGTCAGACCGTCACGGGTCAATCCACGGCAGCGGCATTAATTTCCATGACCTCGAATTCACGGTTACCGCCGGGGGTCTTGGTCTTCACTTCATCACCGACCTCTTTCCCCAGCATTGACCTGCCGAGAGGAGAAAGCACCGAAATGGATCCCTTCTTGACATCCGCTTCTTCCGGCCCAAGGAGCTGATAGGTTACCTCTTCCTCTGTTTCCATGTCCGTCAAGGTAACCACTGTTCCAAAAACAGCCCGAACACAGTCCACTGCCGAACAATCGATCACTTCCGCCCGGGCGAGTTTATCCTTAAGCTCGATAATGCGCCCCTCAATCATCCCCTGCCGCTCCTTGGCGGCATGATATTCGGCGTTTTCACTCAAATCACCATGCTCACGGGCCACTTCAATGGACTTAACCACAACAAAACGCTCCACCCGTTCAAGCTGGTCGAGTTCCTCGCGCAGACGTTGATAGCCGGCCCGGGATATTGGAATTCTTTCCATCATGTCAACCTTCTCCTCTTATTTCAAAATAACAATTATATTGGGACTCAATGTCAATTCTGGAATCGTAACGGTCAAAAAACGATAAGGTGTTGATTTCAAGCCCGCAACGTCACTTCAGGTTACGACATTCGGCCTGAATATGCTGCAAAAGAGACTTTTTCTTCTCACTTTTATTGATTTTGCCGGCCCGGTTCATTTCCTTGCGCAGCAGCCGCGCCTCATTGACCCGCCCCTGTTTTTCCAGGAGATCGGCAAGCTCGACCCCGGCCTGCTTATCTCCGGGATCTTCCTGGTGGATAATGGTCAGGACGTCGATCAACTCGGCAACCTTGCCCTGCTCTCTCAGCAGGTCGGCAATAGCCCTGTACACCCCGGGCCGGTCAGCGGTGACCTTGACCAGATCCTGCCAAAGCATACGGCTGCCGTTATTCTCCACCAAGGCAAGAAAATCGCGGGCCAGAACCTTCTGAGCCTCATGCCGCATCCGGACAATCGCCTTGTCGTCCGGTTTCAGGGCCAGGGAACAGTCATAATATTCAAGGGCACGATCAGCCCGTCCCAGCTCCATATTCAACTCCGCGCCGCGGTCAAGGAGCCCGATATCACCAGGATTATTTTTTAATAACGCTTCAATCTGTTTCAATTCCATGGAACTATTTCCCCAGTCCCGATAATAAAGCATGAGTTGGCGGCGGCCCTCCTGATTTCCTGGTTCAAGGGCGACAAGCCGCCGCCAGAAGACTGCCGCCTGTTGTGCATGCCCCAGCTTTTTCTGTAACCGGGCCGACAGCAACAATACCTCGGGATCATCAGGAGAAATTTGCCGGAGTTTTTGCAGCATATCCCCGGCCTTGCCGGTCCGGTTGAGCTTGATTGACAACCGGGCCAGCTTCTTCTGCAGATTCAGGTCGTTGGGTTTACGCAGAATCAACTGCTCAATAAGGGGCAGCAGCGCTTCATCTTGTCCCTGGCGCTCAAGGGCGCGGATCAACCCTTCCAGTGCCGGCACCGCTTCCGAACTATCGGGCGCCTGTCCGTACAACTGACCATAGAGCTTCACGGCCCGCTCAACATTTCCCATGGCCAGCGAGACCTGGGCCAGGGCCAGGAGGTAATTTTTATTGTCGGGATTATGGGCAGTCAGCATGTCAAGCTGCGTTTCAGCATGCCGCCAGCGCTCAAGATGAATGAGGATCGTGGTATATTCCCACCTGGCTTCGTCGACGTTTTCCTTACGGCCGAAAAGGAGCTCGTACTGCACCAGAGCTTCCCGGTACTTCTTCTCCCGGGCCAGTTGCCGCGCCTGGTCCCAGATCAATTTCCAATCCGGTGCCAGTTTATTGTTCTCGCACTGAACATCATGATCGGGAACGGCGACGCTTTCAGTGGCCGGCGCCGTCTGCACCGCATCCTTGGCCGCCGGCCGGCCATACGATACGGGAATGCAGCAAAACAAGGACAGACAAAATGTTGCCAGATATAATAAATATTTCACAGTAAACTTCACGGTTCTCGAAGGAAGTATTGGAAATAATCAGCCCTTGAAGAATCCGGCTATAGTTGCAACAATATATTCCTGCTGTTCCGGCCGCAATTCCGGATAAATCGGCAAAGCCAGGGCTTCCGAAGCGGCCTGTTCAGCCACGGGATAAGATAAACCGGCAAAGCCGTATGTCCTTAAACATTCCTGCTGATGGAGACAAAGAGGATAATAGACCTCGGAGTCGATATTATTCTCTTTCAGGAAATCACGCAACCGGTCGCGCTCGGGAACCCGGATAACAAACTGATTATAAATATGATAATTGTTTATTGCAGAGCCCGGCACATCCTTGTAAAGGGCTGGCGGCAGCACGACCGGGTCATCGGCCAGACCGGCGGCAACAAAAAGCCGCCGGTAGAGGTCGCTGTTCCTGCGCCTGGCCTCATGCCACTCTTCAAGATGGGACAATTTAATATTCAGGACGCAGGCCTGAATCGGATCAAGCCGGAAATTTCCACCTATGCGCGCATGGTGATATTTCGGCTGCGCCCCGTGATTGCGAAGTGAGCGCAACCGTTCGGCGAACTCCCGGTCACCGGTAACAACCATGCCGCCGTCTCCGATCCCGCCCAGGTTTTTACTGGGAAAAAATGAAAAACAACCGGCGATCCCCATGGAACCCGCCCTTTTCCAGGAGACGCGGTCGCCGTCAACAAACGGACAGTCGGAACCGATGGCCTGGGCGGCATCCTCGATCACCGGCACCTCGTATTCCCCGGCCAGTTCCATAATCCGCTGCATGTCGGCGCACTGGCCAAAAAGATGGACCGGCATGATCGCCTTGAGCCGGCCGCCGTGGCGCCGGTCTCCAGCGAGCAGGTCCGCCATTCGTTCAGAATCGATATTCATGCTATCCGGCTCGATATCGGCAAAAACAGGCAAGGCCCCGACCCGGAGGATGGAACCCACGGTGGCAAAAAAAGTATACGGGGTGGTCAACACCAGGTCGCCGGGGCCAATCCCCAGGGCCATAAGGCTGACCAGCAGGGCATCGGTCCCGCTGGACACCCCGACGGCATAAGGGGCGCCGCAGTACGCGGCCACCGCCTCCTCGAACCGATCGACCTCGGGACCGAGGATATACTGGGTTGACTCGATGACTCCCGTCACGGCCCGGATAACCTCCTCACGAAGTGCGGACATCTGCGGTTTCAAGTCAAGAAGAGATACGTTCATTTTTCTCGTCATTTATATTCTGATCTTTTCTGATTTTGCTTAAGAAGAAGGTGCAGGCGGGAAGACCAACGATCAAAGACAAATCATTCCGTCTTGCCGGGGCCGGAATTCAGGATCAGGTGATCTCCGGTGAAGAAATCTTTAATATCCGGCATCACTTTTTCAAAATGTTTCCTTAATTTATTCAGCAGGTTAGCCTCGATCTGCCGCACCCGTTCCCTGGAGACCCCAAACTGGTCGGCAATTACTTGCAGGGTCTGCGGCTCATCGCTGAGCAGGCGGGTTTGCAGGATAACCTGTTCCTTTTCATTGAGTTGATCTCTTAAACCGGACAGGAGGTCGGCAAGGCGGTCCTTAATCTCCTGGCTGGCGACAATCTCTTCGATATCCGGGCCTTCATAAGGCAAAAAACTTTTCTGTTCATCCTCGGAATCGTTGCGAACCGGACTTTCAAGCGAGACCTCCCAGTTATCCATCCGCTGGCCCATTTCAACGATCTCGCTCTCCTTGACGTTGAGCCGCTCGGCCAGCAATTTGATTTCCGGTTTAAATCCCTGGGCCTCCAGCAATTTTTTTTCCTTGTTCAGACTGAAAAAAAGTTTTCTCTGCGCCTGGGTGGTGCCGATTTTCACCAGGCGCCAGTTGTCCATTATGAATTTCAGAATATAAGCACGAATCCAGTATGCGGCATAGTAGGAAAATTTGACCCCGCGAAAAGGATCGAATTTCCTGGTCGCCTGGACCAGTCCCACATTGCCCTCCTGAACCAGATCCATAAAGTTCTGCATCCAGTATTTCTGAAAGTCCATCGCCACCTTGACCACCAACCGGAGGTTGGCCGATACCAGGCGGTATGCGGCATCCGGATCGCCGGTTTCCTGCAGACGGATAGCCAGCTCTTCGGTCGCCTCACGTGACAGCAGTTCATACTGGCTGATTTCCTGAAGGTACCGATGGAGCGCCGGGTTGCTGAGTGCCGGAAGGTTTTCATCCTCAGGCATAACGACAAGGGGATGCAGATACGGTTCCAGCTCTGGTGGCGATTTTTTTTCTTTTTCTTTTTCTTTTTGCATCATAAAAAAAGCGAAGGCAGACGCTGTTTGTTTCCACTGCCGCGCCATGAAAGAATGGCATTTATTTACCTGAAACTCCGGCCGACCGGAGCAGCGACCTAAAGGCCGGCACCAGAATAGTTACAAAAAAAAGACCCTGCTCAAGGATGATGTCCTTGCAAAAAGTCCCTGCATGTTGTCATTACGACCAGCTCAAGATTTTTCCCGGCCGTCGTTTTGACGCCATTCAAAATTCCCGCTTCGCCCGGAATGACTTCTGAGCGTTTCAGGCTTTTTGCAAATTCATCAAGAATGCCCTTTTACAGAGTACAATTGAGAGTTATTATATTCCATTCCGGCAAAAAAATCACGGGAATCCGGCATAATCTTAATCATGGACGATCAATAAAAAAAATCTCCCCTTACGCATCCCTGCGGAACAAGGCAGGGGGCAGAGACCTTGGAACAGATGAAAGAAATAAGAAATTTCAGCATAATCGCCCACATCGACCATGGCAAATCGACCTTGGCCGACCGCATGATTCAACATTGCGGCATGGTGACCGACCGCGAATTCCAGAATCAACTGCTGGACTCCATGGATATTGAAAGAGAGCGGGGGATTACCATTAAAAGCCAGACCATCTGTCTGCCCTATAGGGCCAAAGACGGCAAAAACTATATCTTGAACCTGGTCGATACTCCGGGGCACGTTGATTTCAGCTACGAGGTTTCCCGGGCCCTGTCCTCCTGCGAGGGGGCGCTGCTGCTCATCGATGCCGCCCAGGGAATTGAGGCGCAGACCCTGGCCAACCTATACCTGGCCATGGAAAACGATCTGGAGATTATTCCGGTCATCAATAAAATCGACCTGCCCTCAGCGGAACCGGACAAGGTTGCCGCCCAGATTGAGGAGGAACTCGGCCTGGAGGCCGATTCCATCCAGCGCTGCTCCGCCAAAACCGGCGAGGGGGTGGACCTGGTCCTCGAAGCCATTGTCAACCTGCTGCCGCCGCCGCAGGGCGATCCGGACAAACCCCTCGAAGCCCTGATCTTCGACGCCCGCTATGATCCCTATCGCGGGACGATTATCTCCTGCCGCATCTTCAACGGCCGCGTCAGGCCGGGCGACCAGATCCTCTTCATGTCCAACAATGCGGAATATCGGGTTGAAGAGGTGGGCCTGTTCCGCCTCCACCACGAGGCGCAAAAAGAACTCTCAGCCGGCCAGGTCGGTTATATCATTGCCGGCGTAAAAACGGTTTCCGACACCCGTCCGGGCGACACCATTACGCTGAAAGAATCCCCCTGCGCCGCCGCGCTGCCCGGCTTTCAGGAAGTCCAGCAGGTGGTTTTCTCCTCTATTTATCCAATTTCGACCGATGAATACGAGGACCTTGCCAATGCCATGGAAAAGCTGAAACTCAATGACGCCTCCCTGACCTTTCAGAAGGACTCATCGGTGGCCCTCGGTTTCGGATTCCGTTGCGGTTTTCTCGGCCTGCTGCACCTGGAGGTCGTCCAGGAACGGCTGGAACGTGAGTTCAACATCTCGTTAATTCTGACGGTCCCCTCGGTCCGCTACCTGTTTTACCTGCGGAACGGCACCAGGCTCGAGGTTGACAATCCCGCCCATTTCCCTGATCCGGGCAACATAGAACGCGTTAAAGAGCCCTTTATCAAGGCGACGATCCATATCCCGGAACGCTACATGGGCGTGGTCATGAACCTGTGCATGGAGCGCCGGGGCGAAAAAACCAATTATCATTATCCCATGCCCGGCCGGATCGAGTTTACCTGCGAACTGCCGCTGGCAGAAGTGATCTACGACTTTTACGACCGGCTGAAATCAATAACCCAGGGATATGGTTCATTTGACTATGAACTACTTGACTACCGGCCCAGCGACCTGGTCAAACTTGATATCCTGGTCAATGGTGAGAATGTGGATGCCCTCTCCCAACTGGTTCATAAATCACGGGCGCGGGAACGAGGCCTGAAAGCCTGCGAACGGCTCAAGGAGGAAATCCCTCGCCAGATGTTCAAAATTGCCATTCAGGCCGCAATCGGCGGCACAGTTATTGCCAGGACGACAATCTCGGCCTTGCGCAAGGATGTAACGGCAAAATGTTATGGTGGCGATATCTCCAGGAAACGAAAACTCCTGGAGAAACAGAAGGCGGGAAAAAAGAGAATGAAAACCGTCGGCAACGTAGAAATACCGCAACGGGCATTTCTGGCGGTACTCAAATCAGAACAATAACAATTGATCGCCCCTGACGCAAAGAAGGGGACGATTCATACCGATCAAAAATATGACTGCGACCCATTACTGGCCGACAGCCTTTAACCGGGGGCACTGAACACCGGTGACATCCACACCTTTCTGGCTCATGATGCTCAGGATTTCTTCCTTGCTGAAGATGGAATTTTTCTGTTTGACCACATAAACGATGCAATCCCTGCAGACATTGAAGAAAAAGGTATCAATCTCACCCATAACTTCCCAGCATGGCCGGTCGGCCTGGTACGCAGGGCACCGAGTGGCCTGTTCGGGTTGACACTTCATAATCTCCCAACAGGGCCAGTCAGATCTCAGAGACATCCTACTCTCCTCCTTTCGCTCTTGATCATCTAATTACTTCCAGGTTACAGTAGAAACCTGGAAAATATCTGAAACAATTGCTGTCATTAAATCTACTAACAGCTTTCTCCATAAGATGCAAGAAAAGTCTGCAAGGCCATACAGCCCTGCCCGGTTTTCCCGGAAAAGATGATCCGCTCCTCGGGCCTGACAGTCAACGCAGCGTCCAGCGCAGCGGCATTCTGCAGTTGTTTGTTGCGTGAGAGCTTGTCCGCTTTGGTATAGACGGGCAGGAAAGACCGGCCCTGATAGCGCAACCATTCCACTATTTCCCGGTCCTGAATTTTCAATTCATGGCGCAAATCAATGATCACCACAACACAGACCAGACGTTCACGATTCTCAATGTAATCGACGATAAGCCTTTGCCATGACGAGCGTACCTCTTTGGAGACCTGGGCGAAACCGTAGCCGGGCAGGTCAACGAGATAGAATTGATCGTCGAGAACAAAAAAATTAAGGCTCTGCGTCTTGCCCGGACGGGAGCTGGTTTTGACCAGGTTGCGGCGGCCGACCAGACGGTTTATCAGGGTGGACTTGCCCACGTTTGACCGCCCGGCAAAGGCAATTTCCGGATAGAGAGGCTCCGGCAGCTGCCTGATTTTGAAAACGCTCTGGAGGAAGCTGACGTTATTGAAATTGAGAACAGGCATTCGCTCTCTCAGATAACTTTATTGAGAGTGTATTCGACAATGCCTTCCGCCCCGGCCTTTTTCAACTGCGGCACCAAGTCGCGCACCTGGTGTTCGGAGATCACGGTTTCCACCGAAAACCAGTCCTGCTTGTACAGCTTCGCCACCGTGGGCGCCGTTACGCTGGGCAGCATCTCGATCACCGTGTCAAGCATGCCGAGCGGCACGTTCATCTTCAGGCCGACAATACGGTCGGCCCGCAGGGCACCCTGCAAGAGCATGGAAATATTATCTATTTTTTCTTTTTTCCAGTTATCGCCGAGGGCATCCTTATTGGCGATAAGCTGGGTATTGGACTGCATCATCTCGTGGATGATCCGCAGGCCATGGGCCCGGATGGTGGCTTCCGTCTCCGTAACCTCGACAATGGCGTCGGCCAGGCCCGAAACCGCCTTTGCCTCGGTGGCGCCCCAGGAAAAAACAATATTCACGGAAACGTTGCGCTCGGCAAAGAATCTGCGGGTCACGTTGACAAGCTCGGTGGCAATCGTTTTGCCCTCCAGGTCCTCCACCTTTTTTATATCGGAATCTCCGGCAACGGCAACGACCCAGCGGGTCGGTTTTTTACTGACCTTTGAATAAATCAGATCGGCAACGACCTCGACATCCGAATCATTCTCCATGGTCCAGTCCTTGCCGGTTATGCCCGCATCGAGCATCCCGGATTCGACATAACGTGACATTTCCTGGGGTCGACATATGAAACAGGAAAGTTCCGGATCATCAATTTCAGGAAAATAATTGCGGGAAACCAGTTTAATCCGCCATCCCGACTTTGCAAAAAGCTCAATAGTGGCCTGTTCCAGGCTCCCCTTCGGTATTCCTATTTTCAGCACGCCCATGTTTTTTTTCACCTTTTTTCGTATTTCGTGTCCATCCGGCAACGGTCTTTCCGCCAAGCCCCGGAGTCTCCCGCTGGCCGCTTACCTGATCTCAAACAAAAATCTCCATTTCCGGACAAACACTATTTCACTTTTTACCGTAAACCTGTTCAGGATCAAAGACCGGTTCGCTGTTGACAACC
>UOEY01000047.1_pt1 | contig 19346 bp, 18 predicted proteins | sample 1989501 | NCBI WGS metagenome assembly UOEY01 (sample SAMEA4712198, study PRJEB27164) | hydrothermal vent metagenome | biome: marine basaltic hydrothermal vent biome; feature: marine hydrothermal vent; material: mineral | place: Pacific Ocean | collected 2011-06-14/2011-07-23 | depth 1691 m | reverse complement strand
GGGCAGGTTCGACCACCTGCTCTGCATCCCGGCCATGTCCTTTCTTGTCCTGAGCCTGCGCCAGTTCGGCCGCGAAACGGAATCCCGGCCGGCCACCAAGCGGGGGGGCGAGTCATGACCGCATCATTGCCGCTCTGGCCGGTCTATATCGATGACTTTCTCGGCGCCATCCTGATGATAATCCTGGCGATCACCGCCTTCATCTACGCCCACCGCCTGACCCGGCTCGACCCGGAGAATGCGCTCTGGATCTATATCTTCTGGTTCTGCACCGCGCTGGTTGCTCTGGCCGTATCCCGCGGGGTCGGTCATATCCTGCGTTTTCTCCTGGTTCTCTCCGGCCATACCGCAGCCTGGGACTTTCTGGCCCCATACAGCGGCGGTCTCAACACCCTGGCCTTCACAGCGGTGGCGGTCCTGACCTTTTACTATCACAGCATGCAGCGGGTCATTGCCCGGGTCCAGGCCGACGCCAAGTCACTGAACAGGGCTCATGACGCCCTGACCGAGCTGAACCAGACCCTGGAACAGCGGGTTGAAGAACGGACCATGGAATTGCGCCTGTCGGAGCAGAAATTCCGCCACCTCTTCGAGGGCTCCAAGGACATGATCTTTTTCTGCAACAGCGAAGCGGAAATTACCGACATCAATGACGCCGGAGTGCATCTGCTTGGCTTCGAAAAAACCGCCGATGTAGTCGGCCGCTCGCTCAAGTCCTTTTTTGTCGACCAGGAACAATGCGACCGCTATTTCCGGATTCTGCACGACCAGGGGCATGTGAAGGAATTTGAGATCGAATTCTTCCGGAAGAACTCCTCCCATCTCTACCTGATGATCACCACCTCGGCCATCCACGATGACCGCGGGACAATTCAGGGCTGTGAAGCCATTGCCAAGGATCTCACCCGTTTCAAGGAGGTGACCGATCAACTCATCCAGTCGGAGAACATGGCCTCGGTGGGCCAGCTCGCCGCCGGGGTGGCCCATGAAATCAACACACCGCTGGGCATCATCCTGGGCTACACCCAGCTGCTTGAAGAGGATTTCGCCGGGCAGGCCGAGGTGTTCGACACCTTGAAGACCGTTGAGAAACAGACCAAGATATGCAAACGGATCGTTGCCGACCTGTTGAAATTCTCCAGAAACACGGCTGAATGGGTAAAAAAAGCCACCGACATCAATTCATGCCTGAACGAGGTCCTGGCAATCGTGGAACATTCCCTCAACATGGACCATATTTACGTCCAGCGCTCGATGGCCTCCGGCCTGCCCCGCATCATGGTCGACCGGGAGCGGTTGCGCCAGGTCCTGGTCAACATCATCAACAATGCCCACCACGCCATCGGCGCCGAGGGGATCATCGGCGTCTGGACCTCCTACGACCCGGAATTTCAGGAGGTGGAAATCGTCATCGGCGACACCGGCTGCGGCATCCCGGCCAAAACCATCGGCCGCATCTTTGATCCATTTTTCACCACCAAGGGCGTGGGCAAGGGGACCGGCCTGGGGTTGTCGGTCTCCTTCGGCATCATCAAGGACCATAACGGCTCGCTGGAGGCGTTTTCCCCTCCGCGGCAACAGCAGTTTCTCAAGGCCGGCATGCGGACCACCTTCCATATCCGGCTGCCAACCCGGCCGGAAGGTACTCATGACGCATGAGCGGCCGAAATCATTTTCCATTTTGCAGAGGTACCCGACGTGGCAGAAATCCTGGTGCTGGACGATGTTGAGGACGCTGCTGTCCTGATCAAAAAAATTCTTGAAAAAAAAGGCCACCAGGTCAGGGTGTTTACCGACGAGGACCTGGCCCTGCGCCATGTCCGGGAAGGAAACCCCGTGGACCTGGCAATCCTGGACCTGAAACTGCGCAAAATGGAGGGTACGGAAGTCCTGGCCGAGCTGAAAAAATACCTGCCCGCCATCCGGGCCATCATCATGACCGGCTACCCAACCGTGGAAACCGCCGGCCGAGCCCTTAAACTCGGCGCGGCAGCCTATTGCGTCAAGCCCATTGACAAGACGGAGCTGGAAGACAAGGTCGCGGAGGTGCTGGCAAACAAGTAACAGGCTACGAATGGCTGGCCTTGCCGAGATCCACGATCCTGATGTCGCCCACGTAGTCTTTGGCCTTGTACCTGGTGATCCGGGTCATCTTGCCGGTCAGTTCGGCCATGGTCTTCAGGCTCCGGATAATGGTGGCCAGCTCACCGTGCAGGGGGTCGGTCTCGGTTGTCTCCTCGATCAGGAGCTGGGCCGTGCCCAGGGCCGCGAACATGGGCGTGTTCAACTCGTGGGCCGCGGTCCTGGCCATTTCCACCACCCCGGCCAGTTTCTCCTTTTCCCGGTGCTCCTCCTGGAGCCGGATATGGGAGGTTATGTCCCTGGTCGTCTGGATGATGTAGTCTATGCCGCGGTCCTGGCCGAAGGCGGTAACCGGCGAGGCCATCACCTCGAAATACCGCTGCCGGCCGCCTTCCCGGACCTGGCGGACACAGACCGCCTCCTTCCCGGTCGAGATCACCCGGTCCAGTGGGCAGTCGTCCGGCTCACACAACCGGATTACCTCCCGGCAGGGCCGGCCCACCACCAGATCTTCATTCCCGCCGTAATGCGCGAGAAACACCTTGTTGACCATAATGATCCGGTAATCAGGATCGATGACCACCAGCTCGGCGTTCAGGCTGTCGATAATGTTCTGGAGAAAGTGTTCGTGCTGCTCCAGTTCGGTAACGAGCTTGCTGATCTTGTCGTAATTAATGGCGTTCCGGATCGCGATCCCGCCCTGCTCGGCCACTGCCATGGCGAAATTGACCGCGGCTGAACTGAATTCACGGTGCTCTGCGGTCAGCAGCCGCAAGACCCCGATGATCCTCTTTCTGACCACAATCGGCACTGCGAGAATACTGGCCACCCCTTCCCTGCCGGCCTCCTCGCCATAGGCAATATGGGGATCGGTGGCCGCGTCGTAGATCATCACCGGCTCACCCTGCAGGGCCTGGTGGGTGCCGAGTTCATCATCAATGGAGCCCCGGGCCAGGTATTCCCGGCTCAGGCCGGAAGCGGCCATCAATTCAAGATGACCCTTCAGCGGATCGAGAAGCCGGATGGTACAGCCCTTGAGGTCCATGACCCGGGACAGCCGGGTGACGATCAGGTCGAGAATCTCCCGCAGTTCAGTGGCGGAATTGAGCGCCTTGCCGATCCGGTTCAGGGTTTCAAAATAGCGGAGCTGCCGTTCCTGGTCCTGGTACATGCGGGCGTTTTCAATCGCGATCCCGCACTGCTCGGCCAGGGCGGCGGCGAATTCGATCTCCGGCTCCCTGAAGCGGCGCGGTTTCTTGGTCAACAGCCGCAGGACGCCGATAATCTTGCCGCGGATGGCAATGGGCAGGGCCAGAATGCTCTTGATTCCTTCCCTTTTCGCCTCGTCCGGATACTGAATCCTCCGGTCGGTGGCCGCGTCGTAGACCGCCGCCGGAGTGCCGGACAGGGCCTCGGTAACGCTTTCCTCGGTATCAATCGGCCCCCGGCCGAGATATTCCCGGCTCAACCCGTGGGAAGCGGCCAGGAAAAGCTTTTTCCCCGATGGATCCAGGAGGCGGATGGTGGCGGCATCCACGCCGATGATCGCCGGCACCTTCTGGACGATCAAGCGCAGCACCTCCTCCACATCCAGGGTGACGGTAATGGCCCGGGTCACCTCCTGGAAAAGGGCAAGAAAACCTTTCTCGCTGAAATTATCGTGGCGCGCGTCGCTCATGCCTTGCCGTCATCCCCCCTTACGTAAGTGATCAGGGGCACCGCATCTTTGCACGATCGCGATCGCCCGCATAGAGGGGCTATAGCGAACGATCACGCTTGCACAAATATGCGGCACTCCTGACCACTTACAGCGATTGAGTACGTGAAACCGCCTAGTTATATATCCTGTGATGAGTTACCCCCCTTACAGGTGAGGAGGTAATTGAAATATGACTGAATAAAACGGCCGGAAACCGTATCCGGGCAGGAAAACAATAAACCCTTTTTTTCCGGAAAGACACCGGAAAGCGCAAAAAAGACATCCCGGGAGATACCGGCCAGGATTTTATCGACCTCCTGCCGGTCCACGACCCCGGCCGGCATTCCGTAAAGCCGGCAGCCGATGGGCCGGTATTTTGCCAGCAGGCAGACACCGGCCACGCTGAGCGGGCATAGCGACGGCGCCTCCCGCTCAGCGGTCCGGGCAACCGCCCGGCTGATGCACTCCTGCCGCGTCCTGCTCGTCAGGCCCCGGTTGAGCCGGTTGGAGAGATAAACCGCCTCGATGAACCGCAAATTGAACTGCCGGCGGCAACAGGAATCATTGTCGATCCCGCAGCGGGACAAAGGAGCACAGCCGGGCGCCGAATCCGCGATCCTTGCCTCCACTTCCCGGACCAGGGCCTCGTACTCGGCAAAAAAGACCCCCAGATCGATGACGCTTCTGGCTTCCAGGGACGGCTCCCGGATGGTAAGCACCCCGGTCTTTCTGCCGTATTTCTTCAACAGCCGCCACTGGGCGTAATTGGTGGGATTGGCCCGGCTGTGTCGCAGTTTCTTCTCCACCACCTTGAGGGCGAGACCGCGGCGGAGCAGGTAGGCGGACACAAAGGTGCCGGTCCTGCCGATCCCGTGCCGGCAGTGGACCAGCACCTTTTTCCCCAGGTAGATCGCCTCGTCAAGCCAGGCCAGCCCCTTTTCCATCTCTTCCATGTCCGGAGCGCACTCGTCCGGGATGGGCAGAAAATAGACCTCGAACCCGGTCTTTTCCTCGATCTCGTGCAGATCACAGAACTCGCCGCACAGGTTGACAATGGCGTCAATCTCCTGCGCCCTGATCGAATCAAGCTCGGCGTAGGACATCGGCGCGTGCCCCACTGCCAGGCTTTCCGTAATCCAGGTCAACTCATAAGCCGCCATTATCACTCCCGTCTCCCGGTTCGCCGGCCGGCCGGGAACCAGAGGAAGAAAAAGAGTACCGGCCCGCGAAAAAATCAGCCACGAAACCGGCGACCGGGTCACTGTCCCTTAAGACCATATCAAGCAGGCGGGTGGCGCCCAGCAACCGGCCGAGCATATCAAGGGTTTTCTCCATCTCCGGCACGTCAAGGCCGCTTACCCGCGCGTCGAGCAGATCACCCCGGACCTGCACCACAAAGCCAAGCCGGCCGAGAACCTCGGCCAGAAAGGTAATCCGGGCCGAACGGCCGGAAAAATCACCGCCGCCGCCCGCAAAACGCAAGGAGATATAATTGGCCGCGGTCCGGGGGCCGCAGAGCGCATCAACGATGGCGAAATGGTAGCCGAAACGCATACTCAGATTGAGATAGTCATTCGAAACAACCGCGTAGGTGGCGAGCGCGGTCGACTCTCTGGGCGCCACCCCACCCGCGATTGCCACCGTGTCGAAGGTCTTCCAGTCAAAATGGCGGTGGCCGGCCCAGTCAATGTCCGAATGGGCAAGCCCCTGCCACAGAGCCCTGAAAGGCCGGGAACGGATATCGTCAACCGAAACCTCGGGCCCGTGGCCCGCTGATTCAACGAGACCGCCCCCAACATCCAGGACATAGACGGTGAGCGGCAGACTGCTGACCAGCCGCCTGCTACCCCGGCCCGTGGACCGGCGGTCGCCGATGGAAAACATCTCGCTCATGGCCTTTTCATGTGTAAAGCGGATCAGGTCATGAAGAGAGCGGCAACTCTCCGGCACAAAGGAGGGAGACTGGGGGTCAACCAGGGCCAGCGGCGAGATGAAGTCTATTATGTACTTGAGTTTGCGCAGATAGGGGCTATCAACAAACCGGGCCGGCTTTCCTTTCGTCCCTGCCGGCCGGGGCACGGAGGTCTCTTCGTGGACCTTGAGGTGATCAACGTCGACCGTCACCAGCTGGCCGTGGGCCAGGCGGCTGGTCGCCTCTCCGGTATTGACCAGCACCGGCACCCCGAACTCGCGGGCCACGGAAGCAAAATGACCGGCCACGCTCCCCCGGTCCGCGACCACCGCCTCAAGCCGGTCCATAATCATGACCAGGGCCGGCGGGGTATCCCGGCAGACCAGGACCGCCCCGGCCGGAACGGCGTCAGGCCCGCCGCCGGGCGGAATCAGGAATACCCGGCCCGAGCCGACGCCGGGTGCGGCCCGCTCACCACCGGCCAGGAGCACAGGCCCGCTGACTTCCGGCCTCTCCGCCCGGCCGTCACCCCGGTCCCGCTTATCCGCAGCCAAGGCAAGAGGCCGCGCCTGGAGCAGCAACATCCGGCCCTGCCGGTCCAGGCACCACTCGATATCAAGCGGTCGACCCCAGGAATCCTCGGCCCGGCGGCACAACCCGGCCAGCACCAGGGCCTGATGGTCGTCAAGGGAGATCCGGTGCCGGTCAGCGGCCGCGACCTCGGCAAGCTGACTGCGGCCCGGCGGACCGGCACTCATCCTGACTGACTTTACCGCTACCCGCCGCCGGATAACCGCCGGCGGCTCATCTTTTGAACAGCTGATGGCGTCGGCGGCCGATTCACCGCCGACCAGGAGTTCACCCAGCCCCCACAGTGAATGGATGACCAGTACGGAATCATCGTCATTCTCCAGGTCAACAGTAGTTACCACGCCACTCGCCACCGCATCAATCATGGGCAGGACCAGGACCGCCATCGGAATTTCCGCGTCCAGCAGCCCGTAGCTGATCCGGTAAAACAGGGCCCGGGGAGAGTATTTACCGGCCACCACCTCCTGCCAGGCCCGGGCCAGGTCAGCCGGGGCCACATTGAGCATGGTCCGGTACTGGCCGGCAAAAGAGATATCACCATCCTCGGCCACCGCGCTGCTCCGGACGGCAAAGCGGGATGCGCCGTTCCCGTTATCTACCAGCATCGAGAGAGAGCCGGCTATCGCCTCCTCGATGTCGGCCGGCATCCGGGCATTGCGGACGGCAATCACGATCTCATCCGAGACCCGTTCGAGAGCGCCCGGCGCGGCCGGATCAAGATCGGCTAACCGCTGGTCAATTTCCCCGCGCAGGTCGTTGCACTCCAGGAAATAATTGCAGGCCGTGGTGGTGACGACAAAACCGGGCGGAACCGGGAGCCCGAGCCGGTTTTTCAACCGGGCCAGGTTGAAGGCCTTGCCGCCCACCATCCCCTCATCCAGGGAAGAAATCTCCTTGAGCCCGACCACAAAGGGCGGCGCGAAGTCAAGCTCCGGCGGGGCCAGCATGAAACGAATATAAAAATCTATCTTCTTGAAATAGTCGGAAAGGGAAAGATAAGAGCCCGGCGCCATGGCCTGGAGACAGTCAATCATGGCGCCCACGGTGCCGGCCAGTTCATCATATCGGTGGGCGATGGCGGCGAGATCGAATTTCTGCCGCCGATAAAAAATCTCTTCAAGTTCGGCGATCAACTCATGAGCCCGCCGGTCATGGTCGAGCAGCCGCTTGAATGCCTCATATTTCTCCCGCAGCACCGTGCCGGGAGAAAAAATCTGGTAGGTCCAGTGTTTGAAGAGCCTGTTCACAAACATCACTCCACTCCCCGATACCTTACGCCCGATAAGGCAGTAAAGGATCACCTCCCCCGCCGTGACCTCCCGATCGCGCGCGAGAGAATATAACCTGACACCAAGTTACGAGAATGGCACCACCTTAATTTCCAAAATTACAAACATTACTCTTCACCTGGGTCCGTGAACGTTCATTCGGGAACGGTGCAGATGCAAAGCGACAACTATGCTGATCATCCTGGTGTGATATCAACTAGTTGCCAACGCGGAAAAGGCGCCGTTATCGAACACCCCGCAGGGCGGCGCAGTGAAGACCATAAAATAATTTATTCAGCATACAATACAATAAATTCCACATATTGCATGGAGCATTACCTCAAGCCGTCACGGATTCAGGTTTCATTTACCGGCTGCTTAAACTGTTCCTCGTATAATTCTGCAGCCTTGGCCTGTTCCCCGGCGACATAGGTAAATATATCATGATAATTATCAAGAAGAAGGTTGACTATCCTGGAATCCAAAAGCCCTTTCTCTGCCTGCTGCTTTAAAATTCTGATAACTTCTTTTTTTGACATCCCCGGCCGATAAGGGCGATCTTCGGCAACCGCTGTAAAAATATCGGCGACGGCCATAATCCGTGCTTTGGTATCAAGTTCAGCCGCAACGCAACGAAAAGGATAACCTGAACCATCTAATTTTTCATGGTGATATGCCGCCCATTGGGCAATTTGCTTAAGTCCGGCAATCGTATTAATCAATGAATAAGTAAAGTATGTATGTGATTTAATAACTGCAAATTCTTCTCTGGTCAGCTTACCCTCTTTTTCAAGAATTTTTTCAGGTATTGCTAATTTGCCAAGATCATGCAAATCACCTGCCACCCCCATAAGTTGTATTTCCGTATCCGTAAGGCCGAAGATGCTGGAAATTTTTACCGCACAGGCCGAGACCCCGGTTGAATGTGTCGAAGTGAATTTAGATTTAAAATCGATAATACTTTTAAAGGTCTTGGCAATAGGAGATATCCCTAAAATATCAATCTCCTTGCTTTTATAAGGACCGGTATGAAGCAAGATGGAATATAATCGTGGCGAAGCCAAATCCAGCCAAAATTCCTCGCGCCTGACGGTTCTCACAAATAGATCAACAATGTCAGGATGAAATGTTTTACCGGATAAGGAAATAATTTCTGCGATAACCTGATCATGCTGATGTAAAATATAATGATCTCGATTCACTAAACGCTCAACATAATCAGCCAGTGAAATAATTTGAGAGCCTAAGACATACGACGTATCGATAGGTTCATGCCAATGGCGCCATTCTCTATGGTGGAATCTGACAAGGTCGGATTTATCGCTTAAGAAAGGAATTTGTTTTAATAAAAAAGCGCCACGCCTGCAGTGCGGGTTAGTATCATCCCTTTCAAATCTAATGAAAGCGAGTTTTTCTTCAACCCTGAAAAAGCCGATATCATGCAGCAACGATGCGACAAATATATCCTCCGTCATTTTCTCTGACAACCCGGCGGTTTTTGTAATCTCCCACGCAATAAAGGCTGTACGTTGCTGATGCTGCGCCATTTCAGGGCTTGCCAAATCCATCGCATCAGATAAAGAAAGCAAGAAATTACCTAAATTAACAGATATTCCTCTCTCCATTATTTACACCTCTATAGTTTTTTTAATGCCATTAATCATTATCAGGAGATATTCGACAGACACCATACCTGATTATTTCTTTTTCGGACCGGTCCGCCGCCGATCCCGGCCCTTACCGGATTGAAGCGGCATTCCATGCAAAGAACCGCTGCGATCAGGCACTGCGCATCCATCGGTAATGATGCTAATCTCCCCTGCCGGAGACGGCCTTCCCATTCCTGCCAGGAGCTAATAATTTACTACACATAATTCGGTTGTTTTGGCAAGACTATTCAGCCATTGCATAGTGTCCGGTTGGTGCCGAGGTGTCCTCGGTGCGTTATCGTCACCCTTGAATTTTTTTTTGCTCTCTCGGCATTTGAATAATATGATAATACCAGGCTATAACCTTTCAGAATAAAATCGCCCGGGGTTACCGCCGAAAAAAGTGTTCACGTATGCGGAAGAGGGAGGAGTGATCAAATGTTCCTACAGAAAAAAATATGGCTGACAGAGTTTCTGTTTATCATCATGGCGGCGGTGTTTGCATGCAGCACCAATGCGCAAGCCTCCCATAATGGTTACTTAAGCTGCCATCACGGCATTGCCGACATCAAAGATCCAGATTCGCCGATGATGCTGCAGATTAAACTTGTGAATATAGACCTCCGCATATAAACATACCATGCATACTATGGCCGAGAACCGCCGCCCGTAACTCCATCGGTCTCGTCCTCGTCGCCGGCATGGTCATCGGCCACCATGTTTACAATTTTTGTCGTGCCGTCGATTTATATAATCGTGGCCCGCAATCATTCCAGAGAGCCGGCCGCGGAAATCGTCATCTCGCCCGGCAGGGAGAGCGTCGAAACAAGTTGAACAGGAGGAAACAAGACTGGTTCGTTTTTTATCAGTTCCGGTATCGGGAAAAAATACGCCGGCAGCAGAAAAATGCTTCGAAAAATCGTTTCATTCGCTTAACATATACCTGAATCCGTTGAGCGTTCGAGAATGGTGCAGATGCAGATAGCGAACCTGCGAGACCTTCGAGGCGGCAACGATGTTGATTATCCTGGTGTGATATCAACAAGTTGCCAACGCAGCAGCTGCGCCGTTATCGGGCGGACCGCCGGGCGGCGCGGTGAAGAATATAAAATGCATCTATTCATCAATAATGCAATAAATTCAACATATTGTCTGGAATATTACCTCAAGCCGTCACGGATTCAGGATATAGATAATGAATGAGAATAAGCAGGAAATCTGGCTGGTTCGCCACGGCGAGACGGCGTGGGCGGCAACAGAACGACATACCGGGAGAACCGACATCCCCCTCACCGAGACGGGAATTATGCAGGGCAAGACCCTGGGACCCAGGCTGGCCGACCATCCCTTTGCCCTGGTCCTGGCCAGCCCCCTTAAACGCGCCGCCGAGACCTGCCGGCTGGCTGGCTATGGGGAGAGGGCCGAATTCTCCGACGAGCTGCTTGAATGGGATTACGGCCTCTACGAGGGCCGGACAACGACGGATATCCGTACCGAGAAGCCCGGCTGGTCGATCTGGACCGACGACCCGCCGGGTGGTGAATCACTTGCCCAGGTGGCGCGGCGTGCCGACATGATCATTGCCAGGGTGGCGGCGGTTGACGGCGATTCCCTCATCTTCGCCCACGCCCATATGCTGCGAATATTTGCGGCCCGCTGGCTCGGCCTCTCTCCCGATGCGGGCCGGCTGCTGGCACTGAACACGGCTTCCCTGAGCATTCTTGGCCATGAACATGAAAACCGGGTCATCATCATCTGGAACAACCTCTGCCATCTGCCCGATGCAGAGAACCGATGACAACGGCCGAGTTGGACGATGCGCGCATAATCCTCTGCTTTAACAGCGGTTCGTCGTCAATCAAGTTCGCCCTTTTTCAATGCCGGGGGCACAAGGAAAAACTTCTCGCCCGGGGTGCGGTTGAACGTATCGGCCTGCAGGCAGGTCTGCTCCGGGTATGCGGGCCGGCAAAGGAAATCCTGGCCGAATTAAACCGCGACTTTGCCGATCACAACGTTGCGGTTCATGCCGCCCTGGACGCCCTTGCCAGCCTGAATCTGCCCCGGCCTGAGGCAGTGGGGCACCGGCTGGTCCATGGCGGAGCCGGGCGCGACTCTCCCACGATCGTTGACCCGCGGCTGCTTGCCGACCTGAAAAAGTTGATTGCCTTTGCCCCGCTTCACCTGCCGGCCGAGATCCAGGGGATCGAAGCCGTATCCAGACGTTTCCCCGGAATACTCCAGGTCGCCTGCTTCGACACCGCCTTTCACCGGCGGCTGCCGGAGCTGGCCCAGCGTTTTCCGCTGCCGCGCAACCTCTGGGACCACGGCGTGCGAAAATACGGTTTTCACGGCCTCTCTTATGAATATATTCTCGATGTCCTCGGCGAGGCGGCCAAGGGCCGGATGATTATCGCCCACCTTGGCAACGGGGCCAGCATGGCCGCGGTCCGGGATGGCCAACCCCTGGACACCACCATGGGGTTTACTCCGACCGGCGGCCTGATGATGGGGACGCGCTGCGGCGACCTCGATCCGGGGGTCCTCCTCTACCTGTTCAGGGAGAAGGGCAGAAACATTGCCGGGATAGAGGACCTCGTCAATCATCAATCGGGACTGCTGGGGGTTTCGGGAATCAGCTCCGACATGAAGACCCTGCTGGAAATGAAAAACAATGACCCTCGCGCCTCCCTGGCCGTCGAGATGTTCTGTTATCATGCCCGCAAACATATCGGGGCATTGGCAGCCGTACTCGAAGGGCTCGAGACCCTGGTCTTTACCGGCGGCATCGGCGAGAGGGCCGCGCCGGTCCGCCGGAGCGTGTGCCGGGGGCTCGCCTATCTCGGGATCAAGCTTGACCCGGCGCTCAATGAGAGCCATGCCGGGACGATCTCCGCGGCCGGCAGTTCCTGCGAGGTCCTGGTCGTGCCGACGGACGAGGATCTCATGATCGCCAGGCATACATACAACGTGTCTTCGGGCCGGGAGGGGCCGGGCCGGTCTTCGTCCCTGGAGGGCACCGGAAAGTATTAAACCCGGCAGGGTACTTTTCAACGGCCCGGGAAATCAATCCGGCGGAGTTCCGTCAAGACCTCGCCTCTCGATTCTTTTTCCGCTTATGCCCGGACGGATCTCCGGACAGCAACTCAAAACCGGCAATAACGTCGAACAGTTCCTCATCAATGGTCTTCTGACGCAGACAGTGAAACGTCCGTCCGAGATCCTCAAGCAGCTCGTCGATGTTTTTTTCGGCCCGTTGCATCGCCGCCAGGCGGCTGGCGTTTTCGCTGGCCAGGGATTCGGCGCAGGCCTTGAAAAGAGAGACGAAAAGATATTCACGGACGAGCGCCCGCAGGGTCGGCCCGCCCTCATTCATGACCTCGGGCAGGTTTTCGGTCGGCCAGCGGATTTTACGCAGCTCCCGGCGCCATCTTTCATCCAGCGGCAAAAGGCGCTGGCTGACAGGTTCATAATTTGGCCCGGACCCGGGCCGGTTGTAAAAGAGATAAACCTGCTCGATCTCCCCCTTCTCGCGATGCGCCTCGCACGTGGTGAGGAGCTGTCCGACGAGCTGGGTGATGGCGTTGACGGAATTGGGAACCGTGAAAAGCCCCATGGGCTGCAGGCCGACATCGGTCAGGCGGGCGTGAACGCGCTCCCCCACGGCCCAGAGATGCTTGGTGCCCGGCAGGACCGCCAGGGTGTTTGCGACAAAATCCGACAACAGATCATTGAACTGGCCGACAAGTCCCTGGTCCGAACCAAAGACGACCGCGCCGATGCCCCTCTGGTTCGTCCGGCCCGCTCTCTCCACCGGGGCGGCCGTGCCGGCCTGACCAAGGCACGCCACCAGCCCCAGCTCCACGGTGCGATAATAATCAGCCAGGGACCGCACTGCCGCCTCATATTGTCCGATGCTGGAGGCGGCGAGGGCTTTCATCGTGCGCACCACCGACTTGAGTTTTCCGGCACCGTCGATCTTGCGGCGCAAACTCTCGGCGGTGTTGCTCATGATTTCCCCTGAAAAGGCGCGAGCACCTTGCCGGCCACCTGGAGAATTGCCCGGCGGTCCGTATCGCTCAAGGGATCAGGCGAAAAAAACCGGCGGCGAAGATCCGCCGGCAGTTCCGCTGTAGCGGCGCGCAGGGCCAGCTCGGCCTCTCTCATTTTTTCAAGCGCCACGTTGTCGAAGAAGCCGCCGCTCAATGCCAGCAGCACGGCTATCTGCCCGGGCACGGACACCGGTTCGAACTCCCGCTGCTTGAGGCAGGTCCTGATTCGCCATCCGTGATCGATAATTTTGCGGGTATGCTCGTCGAGCCGGGTTCCGAACCGGGCAAAGGTCTCCAACTCTTCAAACTGCGCATAGGCAAGCTTGAGGTCACCGGTCACGGCGCGATAGGCTGCCGGTTGCGCCTTGCCGCCGACGCGGGAAACGGACTTGCCCACGTCGACTGCCGGCAGAACTCCGAGTGCAAACAAGGTCGGCGAAAGGTAGATCTGACCATCGGTGATGGAAATGAGGTTGGTGGGAATGTAGGCGGCGATGTTCTGGGCCTCGGTTTCGATGACAGGCAGGGCCGTGAGCGAACCGCCACCGAGTTCGCGGCGCAGATGAGTGGACCGCTCAAGCAGCCTGGAGTGAATATAAAAAATGTCACCGGGATAGGCTTCGCGGCCGGGCGGGCGGCGGAGCAGCAGGGAAAGCTCCCGGTAGGCGCGGGCATGATGAGTGAGGTCGTCGTAGACGATGAGCACATCGCGCCCCTGTTCCATAAAAGACTCCGCGATGCTGGTTGCTGCGTAAGGCGCAATGTAAGCAAGGCCCGGAGGATCGTTGCCTTCGGTGACGACGATGATGGTGTAATCCATGGCGCCTTTTTCCCGGAGGTCGGCAACGACCTTGGCCACACCGGCCGCGCGCTGGCCGATGGCGCAATAGACGCAGAGAACGTTTTGATCGCGCTGATTGAGAATCGTGTCGACGGCGATGGCGGTCTTGCCGGTCTGGCGGTCCCCGAGGAGCAGCTCCCGCTGGCCCCGTCCTATGGGCACGAGTGCGTCAACGACCTTGATACCGGTCTGCAGGGGCACAGTGACCGGGGCCCGGTCCATGATGGGGCGGGCGGGACGTTCGATGGGCAGATGGCCGCTGAAAACAAGCGCCCCCCTGTCGTCGAGCGGTCCCCCCAGGGGGTCGATGACGCGGCCGACCAGTCCCTCCCCCACCGGCACGTCCATGACCCGGCCCGTACGTTCGACCTCATCACCGGCGTGCAGGTGAGAATAGTCGCCGAGCAGGACAACACCGATTTCGTCCTCGTCAACATTAAAGGCAATGCCGAACAAGTCGCCGGGGAACTTCACCAGTTCCTCGGAACCCACGCCCGGAAGCCCGCTCACCTTGGCGATGCCGGTGGAGACCGTGCTGATGGTGCCCACCTCACGAACCTGCAATTCGGGCGTGAAGGCTTCGCGGCTCCGGCTCATGCCGGCAAAGGCCCCGTCGAAAACGCTCCGCAGGCTGTCATTCCCCATGTTCGTCAACTCCCGCTTGCAATCCCGGCCCGGCCTTCTTTTCCAGAAGTTCGGCAACGCTTTTTTCCAGGGACGAGAGATAATCCGCAATGCTCCATGCCACCTTGTTGCCATTGACCGTGAGTTCGATACCGCTGACCTGATCAGGCGCTGTCTCGAACCGGATCCGGACCGGACCGGCAAACCATTCTCCGACCGTGCCTTCAATGGCGGCCCGATTTTCCCGCGGCAGGTCATACGTGCTGCGCACAAGAGCCGGCAGCGTCGCTCCCTTGAAGGCCGAGACCAGCCGATCCTTCTCCGAACCGCTCAGGTTGCGCAGGCGGTGGATGAACACCTCGACCATCCGCGCTTCCAGATCGGCGCCGGCGAGTTCAGCCAGGGCCTTCCGGGCAATGGCAAAGACTTCCTGTCGGGTGCGGCGGATCATTTCACGACTCAGGCTGAGCTGTTCGTTTCGCAAATTTTCCAGGCGCCTGCGCCGCAACGAATCAGACTCTTGCCGGGCTTCCTCAATGAGTTGCAGCCGCCTTGCCTCGGCCTCTTCCTCGGCCTTGCTCAACAGGGACTGACGCTGCCCTTCCAACTCATTGTTCTTGCGGAAAAATTCGTCGCGCTCCTTTTGCGCTTCCGCCTTTTCTTCTTCGGCCTCCGCCAATTGCGCGGCGATTCGTTTTTCCCGCTTGTCGATCGCCCCGAGGATCGGCTTATAAAGAAAACGCTTCAACAGCCACACCAGGACAAGAAAGTTGACAGCCTGGGCACTGACGGTAAACCAGTCGATCAGCATGGATTCACTGCCCTGCCGCCTGGGAGATGACGTGGTTCCAGAAGGGATTGGCAAAAATGAGAATCATCGAGATCACAAAGCTGTAGATGGCCATGGACTCGATCATCGCCAGGCCGACAAACAACGTTCGGGTGATCGTGTTGGCCGCGTCGGGTTGCTGGGCCAGTGAACTCAGCGCCGTCGATACGGACCGCCCTTCGCCGAGAGCGGGCCCGATGCACCCCATACCCGTGGTAAGACCGGCGGTGACGATTGATGCTACCGCGATGAAAGTCATGGTATCCATTGTGCCTCCTTGTGTTACGATCGTTTCTGTTTTTACGTAAGCCTGTGCCAACTTACAGTTTTGAGCAATGTAATACCGCATAGTTACAAACCCCGTGATGGAATACGTTTTTACTCCTGGTGAATCTGTGTGGCGGCCGCTATGTACACCGTTGCCAGGATACTGAAGATGTAGGCCTGCACCATGCCGGTGAGCAGGCCGAGCACGCTCATGACAATCGGGAAGATGAAGGGGGTGATGGTCAGCAGGATGGCGAGGATCATCGTGCCGCTCATCATGTTGCCGAACAGGCGAATAGCGAGGGCCAGTGTGCGCGAGATCTCACTGATGATATTAAACGGCAGCATGAACGATGTCGGCTTGAGATAGGTCTTGAGATAACCGCGCAGTCCCCGGTCCGCGATACCGAAGAGCGGCACGGCCACGAACACGCATATCGCAAGCCCGGCCGTCGTCGAAAGCGATCCCGTCGGCGGTTCGTAGCCGGGAAAAATGGTGCAGAGATTGGCCACGGCAATGAACAGGAACAGCGTGCCCAGAAAGCCCAGGTATTTCTCCGGCTGGTCCGTGCCGACCTCTTCGATTTGTTTCTTGATGGCCATGACAATGATTTCGAGCAGGCTTTGCCAGTGGGAAACATGCACGTCGCTCGCAAGGTTGCGGGTGATCATCTTCGCGCCGCAGGTCAGGACCAGCATCAGGACCCAGGTGGTGGCGATGGTGCTGTTGAGCTTGAGAAAGCCGTGTTGCCACAAGATCAGCTCATCGGGACTCAGGTGCATGGCCCGTCTCTCCCTGTCAATGGCATATCCCGGTGCGGCGGCGCTCCGACAAGCCGGGCGGCAATAAAACGGGCGAGAAGAAACCCGGCAAGACAGAGCAAAAGCCGCTGCCACTGACCGGCCGAGACAAAATAAAACCCGGCCAGGGTCAGGCCCATCCGCAACAGCAGACTGCCGGCAAACCAGAGACCAGGCCGCGCGGACGACATGCCCTTACGAACAGTCCACCAGAGTCCGCCGAAAAACATCGCGCCAAGCAGCACCCCTGCCAGCAGCGCCGATACCGGTATCATCGCTTCACTCATCCTTACCATCCTCCTCGTCCTCGCGGATTCCCTTGTCTTCCCGGGCCACCCAGTGCCAAGCGTTCAAACAGCCGATAACCAGGCCGATGATCAGCAGCATCAGGGTCCAGGAATGCGGGCCCGGATAGTGTTTGTCTATCCAGATCCCCAGACCGGTGCCCAACAGGGTCGGAACCGTCACCGACCAGCCGACGATTCCGAACATGCCGAAGCCGAACCAGACCGTCCGCATGACTTTACGCCGGGCCTTGAGCTTGCGCGTCTCCTTGGCCCCCACCTGACGGCAGAATTCGCGTTGGTCCTTCGTGCCTTTCCTTGCCGGCTCGTCACTCATGATGGAACTCCATGAAGCGCCGGACGAAACCGCTCTCAAGCTTCGCCAGGACAGAGCGCATGCCTATTTCGCGCTCGTCGAGGTCCCGGAATTCCCGCTCCACCGCTTCGCGCATTGTGCCGAGTTCGCTGCCGCCGAAGGCGTTACGCACCGAGACGAGGACCTCGGGGCCGGTCTTGACCAGCACGCCCTCATCAACGGCCACATAGACCTCACCTTCGCTTTCACTTTCGTAGGTCATGATTCCCGGCGCCAGGACGGCCACGCAGTCGAGGCGGTGCGGCAGCAGACCGAAAGAACCCTGGCTGGTCTCGGCGACGATGCGGATCACGTCCTCCTTGTCAATAAAAACCTGGAACGGCAGCAGGACCTTAAGACGCATGGGCGTTTTCTCCGTGTTCGGTCTCCCGCTCACGCCCGTCCGCATCCTGAAGAAGTGCGGGCGTGGCGGCTTTTGCCTTTTCCCTCGCCTCCTCGATCGGCCCGATCATATACAAAGTGCTCTCCGGGTAATCCATGAACTCATCCTGCAGGATTCGCTCGCAGCCGTCCAGGGCATCCTTGAGTTTGACCACTTTCCCCTTGATGCCGCTGAACTGCTCGGTGGTGATAAAGGGTTGGGTCAGAAACCGCTCCAGCCGGCGGGCCCGAAAGACGATGTTGCGATCGTGCTGCGAAAGTTGTTCGAGACCGAGCATGGCGATAATGTCCTTGAGGTCCTCGTATTGCGCGAGCGTCCGTCTGATTTCCCGCGCCAGGCGGTAATGGCGTTCGCCGACGATACCCGGCGTGGCCATTTTGGAACTGGACAGCAGGGGATCGATGGCCGGATACAGGCCCTCGCTCGCTCTCTTGCGCGAGAGGACGATGGATGCGGAAAGGTGTGAAAAGGTATGCACGGCCGCCGGGTCGGTAAAATCATCCGCCGGGACATAAACTGCCTGAATCGAGGTGATGGCACCGGTATCGGTGTTGGCGATGCGCTCTTCCAGGCCCGACAACTCGGTGCCCATCGTCGGCTGGTAGCCCAGACGAGAGGGCATCCGTCCCATCAGACCGGACACCTCCGAACCGGCCTGGATGAAACGAAAAATATTGTCGATGAGCAGCAGCACGTCGCGATGTTCGTCATCCCTGAAATACTCGGCCATGGTCAGGGCCGCGTGACCGACCCGGAAACGGCTGCCCGGCGGCTCGTTCATCTGGCCGAAGACCATCACCATGTCCGGCAGCACACCGGCCTCCTTCATGTCGTGGTACAATTCCTGCCCTTCGCGACAGCGTTCGCCTATACCGCAGAAAATACTCACCCCCTCCTGGTGGCCGACCATGTTGTGAATCATCTCGGTGAGCAAGACTGTCTTGCCCACGCCCGCCCCCCCGAACAGGCCCGCCTTGCCGCCGCGCTCAAGGGGCATCAGCACGTCAATGGCCTTGATCCCTGTTTCAAAGATCTCCGACTTGGTGGAACGCCTCGCCAGGGCAGGTGGAGGTCGATGGACCGTCCGCCACTCGACATCGGCGGCCGGCGGACGGCGGTCAATGGTGTTACCGAAAACATCGAACATGCGCGAGAGAATACCCCGGCCGACCGGCACCCTCAACGGACCGCCCGTGTCTTCCACGGTCATGTCCCTGGCGAGCCCCTGCGTGGGCGTCAGCGCAATGCCGCGCACCCGGTCGCCATCGAGCTGAGCCAGGACCTCAATGGCAATCCGCCCCTCCCTGCCCGTGCGGAGCAACGAATAAATGGGCGGCAGACGCGTTGTAAACCTCACGTCCACGACACTACCGCGCACCGAGACAACGGTACCGAAGTTCGCGGGCCCGGTTTTATTTTTCATCGCAGCTCCCGTTTATCCCCTCGGTTTCATTGGGTTACCCCTGTTTCACCCATGTCTCAGGTCGCCGGTGCTTTCATTTTCCGTGGTGTTACGTCGTTCCATTTCCAGTCGCGGATTTCAGGCATGTCCTCGCCATGTTTGTGGATATAGTCTTTGTGATCCTGCAGCTTGTCGCGGAGAAACTGCTTGGCATAAGCGGCCCGGGAGCCCAGGCTCGGCACCCGGTCGATCACGTCGCCGGCCAGGTGGAAACGATCCAGGTCGTTCAA